>Ga0080013_1000162_pt1 | contig 93709 bp, 139 predicted proteins | sample ETNvirenome_6_85_FD_69236 | JGI IMG/M metagenome (GOLD analysis project Ga0080013, IMG submission 69236) | Marine viral communities from the Pacific Ocean - ETNP_6_85 (SPADES assembly) (version 2) | ecosystem: Environmental > Aquatic > Marine > Oceanic | place: Pacific Ocean | collected 2013-06-19
CTTCTTCCGCACTCTGGTGATCCCGTCATCGGCGTCGTCGTAGGAATCGTATGGCCCGAAAACCTCCGGCCCGTATTCCTCGCTAGACATAGTCCACCACCAGTTTTCGGGCGGGTGGGGGTTGCGTTTCTTGCCCCGAGGATTGCGCGCCTTCTCCCCCCGCGCCAGTGCGATGACCGGAGTGTGGATCGTGTCCACGATGTGGCGCGTACTGCCCGGACGAGCCGGTGTGTAGTAGAACCCCCGAGGGGATACCTTTTCGCACCACACGCTCTCGCCGGGGAACTTGAACCTCTGCCCGATGCGTACCTGCTTGAATGTGGTTGTGCTGGGGTTTCGTCTGCGTGCCATTGTGCTGTTCTCCTAACCCTTGCGGGCCTTCTTGAGCTTCTTGATAGTGCCACCGTTCTTGGTCAGCTTGCGCGCCTCGGCCATGGTCGAGGTCAGATACCTGCCGCCCTGGGGGCCGGTGACGTGGTAGCGGTACAGGGGCGCCTTGGAGGGGTTGCTGCGCTTGGCGACCGGCTTGCGCCGGGGGTTGCTGCGCTTGGCGACCGGCTTGCGCCGGGGGTTGGCCTTCTTACCCTTGGGGGCGTTGGCCTCCAGCCACTCGTTCAGATCTCCCTCGACCTCCCCCGGAGCCACGCCCCACACTGGACCACCGACACCCTCGGGATACAGGTGGAAGCCACGAGCCTCCAAGTAGTTGTCAAGATAGATGATGTCCGCACCACCACCATAATTGGCCTGGATTGCATCTTCAATGGTCGCCACATCAGTCCATGTACTGACAGGCATCTGGCAGACCAGAGCGCCATAAGCGTCATGACCCTCGTTGGAGATGCTGCGGCCAAACATCTTCTCCAACGTCCTGATAGCCTTGAACTCGTTGCGAGAACCAGTGGCAAAATCAGGCGGCCAGCCGTAGGCCGCCTTGATGCGGGCCTTGGCGTCCTTGTCTCCCGCCTTGGCCTCGTCCATGTCCTCCTCGACATTGTAGTCAGCCTCAAACAGATCGAAGTAGATGATGCCGTCCCGTTCCAGGCTCACAGGTGGACGCTGGTAGGGGTTGCGCTTGCGGGTCTTCTGGACCTTTGGCAACTCCTTGAGCGTGAACAGGTGCAGGTTGTCCTCGGTGACGTAGCCGTGGTCCCGCAGACCGTGCTTGACGGGCACAGAGACACGCCCAGGGGACCGCTTCCACAGCTTGGGCGCACCGTTGACGCGCCAGCGCACCGATGTGCCGTCCGAGTTGACCTGATCACGCATGTAGATGGTCTGACCGAAGCGGAGCTTCTTGGCCTGATTGAGGGTAATGGCCCGACCACGGGGCCTGGAGGGGTTCAGCCGCTTGTTGCCGGAGTAGAACTTCAGATCCTCCTCCTTGGCGTGTTCCCGGGCCGCCTTGGACAACTCCCCCTTTGGCCCCTGGCCACGGAAGTCAGCCGACTCCCCGGGCACCCAACCAGAGGGGGCCTGGAGCAGCACCGCCTCGCGATCGTAGTCGATGAGGTGCAACTCCTCGGCGTTGTCCGGCGCAGGGTTGGCGGAAGGGAGCATGTCGGCAGCGTGGCCGATGACCGCGTCGGTCGCGCCCGGGTTCAGAAACTTGACTGCCATTTGCTTCTCCTCTCTTGGAAATCAAAACTCAGATTTCAACTATTCGATGTTGCCGTCCTCGTCAAACTCGTACTCGTTGGCGTCGGCGTTCTCGATGAGCGTCCCCTCCGAAGTGATGTATTCGTACTCTTTGTCGAGCAAGTGACCCGCCCAGCCAACAAAGTCCTGCAACGCCTCCTCCACCGCGTCCTCAGCGTCGTCAGTGGGCTCTGCGTACTCATCGTCGCGCTCTACCTCACCCACCCTAGTGGATGTCCCCCGATTGCTGCTCTGGAAGATCGTCACCAGTTGGTAAAAGTTCCGCTTCTGGATGTCCTGCAAGTCGCTGGCAATGGAGTGCAAAGTACGATCTAGCGGAAACTCAGCCTTGATGGCCTTCACGCTCCCCTTTTCGTAGTAGTAGTCACCCTCAAGGCCAACATCAGTGGGGTTGAGAGTGAAGTAGATTTCCCTGACATCGATCCCCATCAGACCGCCTGCGGTCGTGATGTCCTTGTAAACAAAATCCCACCACTCATGATCGGTAGCACCTTGCATCATCCAGTCCATAGCACGCTCGTAGGCTCTGCCTTCTAGGTCTTGAATCTTCATTGTTTATCTCCTATTTGCGGGTGATTGCCCACGTTGCTGCACCAGCCACCAGCGCGATGGGGGCCCCCCATGTCGCGCCAACAGGGAGCGCCACGATGATCCACCACGGGACGCCCAACGGGCCCTTGGATGATGGAGGCGGTAGATACTGATCGATCTCGTCCTTCTTGAACGTCGTCTTGCCCGGCCCGACCTTGCTGCCCATGCCGATAGAGGAGCCGGGCTTGCCGGCCTCACCCACCGCATCCTCGGTGCCCTGACCATCGGCGGTGCTGGCGCTGCCTCCCGTGCCTCCGCTGTTCGCACCGCCAACCTTGGACATCTCAGACGGGGTGGCAGGCACCAGCGCGTTCTTGATGGTGTAGCCCGTGCGCTTGATGACGTTGGCCTCGTCGGCCAACCACGCGGCCTCGTCAAGCTCCACGTCCTCTGTGTAGGTGGACCAGAACCCTCCCTTCGGGGGCGGGCGCTCAAACAACACCACTCCGGGCTGGGTGGGTGCGCCCGAGTAGACCCTTAGCAGGGTGCCCGCCGGCAGGGTGCCGATGATCTTGGTCCCTTCGGGGTTGCTGTACTTGACCTTCTTGGCGACCTTCATCACCGACCAGCCCGCCGTGGTCGTGGTGATACCACCCAGTCCCGCCAACATGCACACGCTGCATCCCATCGTCTACTCCTCGGTCGCTTTGCTGTAGAGGTACATGCCCGCGCCTGCGCCCACTGCGGCAACGGTGAGCGGGATCGCCTTGGCGGCACCCAGGCCGATGGCCGCGATGGCGAGCCAGGGCAGCCCCTTCTTGGGCGGCGGCGGGGGGTTGAGGTCGTCGATGTTTTGCTGGGCCTGCGCGGAGTTTTCTTGGATCTTAAAGATTAGATCTGGCATGTTGATGTCCAGCTTCTCCATGGTGTCGAGCATCGAGTTGCCTATCTCGATGACCGTCTCTCCGGCGTCCTCGACCTCCCCCTTAGAAGCCGCCAAGGAGTCATCCACACCATCCATCTCTGCGTCAGTCTCGGGGTCTTTATCCTTCGGGTCGCTGTCCTCGTAGTTCTTCTTGGCTTTCTGGGCCTTCTTGATGGCGTCCACGACGGTCTTGCGCTTGAGGACAAGGTCTGTGCGCTTGTCGGCCAGATACTCGATCAGCCCTGTGACCTCTGCCTTGTAGGCGTCGATCTGCTTGTAGAGCCCCTCTATCTCCTTGTTGAGCGTCTCCCATTCGTTGTAAACCTTGTCGGGCATCTCGCCTTTGCCGTCCCAGCCGCCCAAGACCTTCGCCTGCTGTTCTTCCAGCATCTTGACCTGATCCTGTAGAGCCTCTGCCTGCGCCTTGAGCCCCTCGCGGTATTCGTTCTGCTGCTTGATGTGGTCCTTGGCCTTCTTGACCTCGGCGGCCAGCTTCGCAGCCATCTTTGCAGCATAGATTGCCATCTCCCCGTCGTGGCACGCCTGGGCAGCCTCCATAGCCAGCTTGAAGTCCGCAGCACCGACCCCCAGGTATTCACCCTTCACCCACTTGGTGAAGTTGCCACTCCCATTTTCACCCGACAGGGCGTCCATCTTGGCCTCTGCCTCCGCCTTCATGGACGCCAACTGCACGCCGGCCTTCGCCAGCGATATGCTTTTCTTCTGCACCGTCGCCTTGAAGTTGGCGCCGGCCTCGTTGGCGGCGGTGTCTCTGATCTGCTCCCAGGAGAGGGGCGACTGTTGCGTCCGCGCCGTGACGACCCACTTAGGCCATTTGCCAGGAAAGACCAGGGGATTCATGGCTTTGACAGCTTCGTAGTAGTCCTCCCACGCCTTGATACGCTTGGACATCGCATTCAAGCTGTTGTCCTTCACAACCTTCCCTGACAGCTTCCCAGGTGGATCAAACTCCCATGCCCCCCCCATGAACCAGTCAGGCTTTTTTGCAAGCTCAGTATCCTCCCCCAGACCCCAGAATATCGACATGGACTTGGGTACGCTGGTGTTTATCTGACTGCCGCTCACAGTCGGCATCGCGATGGCCTTCCACCACATCGAGTTTGTGCCTCCGTAGCCCTCGTAGGGGGTGCCATCGGCGTGGGAGTAGAAGGCGGTCGGCTCTTTACTGTAGTCGCCGAAGGAAGGCTCCATGTTGACGCTCTTACGCATGAACACGATCATCTCGTAGAGTTGTGGGAGCCCCTTCTTCAATTTGCCCAGCGCATTGTCGGACTCCGAGAACCAGTCCCCGACCTTGTCATACACCAGCACAGCGTTGTCTGCCTTCTCTTTGAGGATGCCGTAGTCCTTCGCCATGTCCTCTACGATGATCTTGTTGTTCATCCAGTTGCACATCTTGAGGGCTGCGATTTGAATCCCAGCGAGCGTCTTTTCGGTCTCATCTTCGATCGCCTTCGCCTCCGCTGCCGCTTCAATCTGCTTCGGGGTCAGCCCCCCGGGCGTCTTCGCCCGCCGCGACGACTTCTTGAGGTTCTTGCCGTACTTCGACCCCGTGGAGGGCTGCCCGGTCGATGCGGTGCTGCCACCCTTCTGGCCGTAGCTCTGGCCGATGTTCATGTCGGCCTGCGACAGCACGGGGCCGCCCAATCCGTACAGTGGACCCTCGGGCTCGTCGCCCTCGGAGATGCCGAGGCCGAACAGTCCAGATTTGTGATGTCCTTTCAACTTGATCATTTTGGATTCCAAAACTCAGATTTGAGGGCCGAGAGCGTATCTCAACTCAGAGATACCTTCCATGCCTTGTCTGCTGAAGCGTATGCTGCGTTGCCTTTGACGAACCGTCCAAACGCTTTCACGTTCTCCTGCCTCTGGTTGGGTCGCACGCCGATCTGGAACCGCCGCCGCGATTCCTTGTACGCCGCTGCAAAGGTCACGCGCTTTTTGGACCCCTTGACGGCGGTGGCCCAGTCGATGAGCCAGCCCTGCCACTGGGTGTCCCAGAAGCGGCAAATCTCCCAGAACGTCTCGCCAGCCGCCCGCCCCACATCGGCCAGCGACTTGGGCATCAGCTTCTCCTCGACATCGCGAACCACCTTGCCCGCCTTGGTGAAGCGAGGCGCGAAGGGCACGTTGAACAGCGCCGTGGCGATGGTGTGGGCCAGAAACTCCGGTGGCGGGAGTTTGGCCGCCACCGCCGCCCGCTCCTTGACCTCACCCACAGCAGCGAACAGGTCGAAGTTTTCGTTGCTGTCCAACGCGGCTGGGGATGAGATGGAGATGGCCTCGGCGCAGTATTCGCGGCACACGTCGGCCAGGGACGCATTGGAGATCTTGCCGGGGATCGCCCGGTAGAACGCCCGCATCCAGTACGCCTCGATGTTGTCGATGTCCCTGTCGCCCGCATAAACGTCGTACTGCCACGCCGACTCGATGGGCGTCGTTTTGTGTTCTTCTTTGGTCCTCATGGCACGCAACACAGCGGAGACCAACAATTCACGCAGGTCGTACTTGGCCTCCATCCGGCCCTCGCGGACCTCACGCTCAAACGCGATCCAATACGGCGATGACCGCAGCAGACCACGCATCAGCGAGGTGGCCGTGGGTACGTCCTGCTCCGTCAGGTACATCAGCACATCGTCCACAGCCGGCCCGTAGGCGAAGCGGAACAAGGCGTATTCGATGCGCTGGATGCCCGTGTCGGCCAGCTTCGGCTTGCCCTGTGGCGTCACCGTCATCAACTCGTTGCGAGCGCCCTCGCCCGCCACCGTCGTGATGAACGCATCTACGAAGGGTTTGTTCTTGGCACCACCGATCTCGACCTCTTTGTAGTTGATCTCGCCGGTCTTCTTGTCCTTCTTGGGGAAGATCGGAATGTACAAGTCGGCCACCTCAAAAGGCATCTTGTTGGCGTCCTTGATGGCCTGCTCTGTGGCATTCAACTCCGCGATGAGGGTCTCGTTGGCCAGCCGGGCGAAGTGCGGGCCGTCCACGCTGCTGTCCAGCACGCGCACCAGCACGGGGTGCTTGACGTTGGATGGCACCTCGACGCCCAAGAGGTCTGCCCACCGCTTCAACTCGTCCTTGTACGCCTTCTGCTTGCCGGGCCACGTCGGGCCAGACCCCTCGCCGTGCTGTTTCTTGCGGAGGTAGATCTCCGCGAGGGCCATCGTCCGACCGTTGCCGCTGGCGACGATGAGGCGGCCCTTGGCCAGCGAGGGGTCGTCCACCACGATGGGTGCGCCCTGCTGTGCGCTTGCCGCCCACATCAGAATCTCAGGGTTGAAATAATTTACGATGTCGCGGTGCTGCTCCCGGTAGCTGGGCCGGCGACGGTCCCGAGGCTGGTACGCCTTGGGGTAGGCGTTGATGGTCGCACCGTCGCCCCACTCGTTGCTCCACAGCAGCTTGGACAAGTCCACCACCCGCCACGTCGTCTCAGCGATGCTGTGGTCGGGCAGCGCCGCGTCCGAGACCGGGCCCAGCGCGGTGCGCTCCTTGATCAGCGGTCCAGGGTCGCACAAATTGGTGTCTCCAGGCCGCTGTACGCGCTCTGGAGCCGCTTTGGCGGGTTTGGACGCCTTGGTGGACGCCTTGGGCTTCTTACGAGCCTTGACGGGCCTCTGAGAGAATCCACCGAACAGATCGTCCTGTGGGGCTGGGTTGCTGCGCTTGCGGCGTTTGGGGGCCGACCCTTCAACGCGGATCTGTGCATCTGCACGGCGGCGCGCACCCTCCTCGGTCTCGGTTGTAGATCCGTAATTTCGGGGGGGCTTCCCCTTCTTCTCGTAGACCATCACCCGCCACACCGAGCCAACGGGTGCCCACGACCCTCTGATGACGTAGAGCTTTTTGTTCGCGATGCGGTAGAGCATCCCGCCCTTGTTGCGCTTCCAGCCCAACTCGGCGCGGGTGGGGTTGCGCCGCGTGGAGGCGTAGACCGCCTTCTTACTTGGCAGAGCCAGCACCCACCCCTGTGATGGATACCGCCGCCACAGCGACTTCCAGAGAAACTTGGCGTCGTAGCTGACCCCCTCACCACAAGAGTCAGCGATGAAGAAGAAGGGTCCATGCTTGGCGAACGCAGCAGCCATCAAGGCTTGGTACAGTGCGAAAGCAATCCCCTGCTGCCGGTGTTTCTTCTCCACGCCCAGCATCCGAGCCATCAGCCCTTTGGTCGCTGATTTCATTTTTGGGTGTTGCTCTCGGAGGGCTGCAATGTCCTGCGTACACTGACGAAACGCCGCGTACCGCTGCGCCGCGAACCAATCAAGGTCCATCACATCAGCACGGGCGTGTCCTACGGGCTCACCCTTGATGAAGGATCGAGCATAAACTGTTGTAGGCGACAGCCACTCCACAGTGATGCCGTCGTCCTGTGGGTTGCGGGCCTTGATGTTCCCCGTCCCTGCACACTGGAAACACGCACCACCCTGGATGTGGGCGAAAGCGCGGACATGGCCGGTGCCTCCGCACTTGGGGCAGTTGCCCGTACCCTTTGCCTTGGGTGCCGGGTACAGGGCGTTGAGAGCAGCCTGCACGGCCTCTTTGTCGGTACGGTGGGTGCGCTCATCACCGTCCCACAGCCATGTCATCATCTCTCGATGCAGTGGCTTCAACGCCGCCGGCACCTGAGAGGTGCGCTTACGGGCAAAAGCCCGTGGGGTGGTCTTGGCAAGGAGCGCCACCACGGTAGCTTTGGCGTCGGGGTTGCCGGCCTTGCCACGGCGTTTGCGCCGGGTCTTGGCCGACTCCCCCTCCATGTGGAGCTTGGCGCCCCAGCCTTCGTAGTGAGCATTCCAGCCGAAATCGCACTGACAGGCGCTCATGTGGTCGCCGCAGCGGTCACAGTGGCCCGGGTCGTCATCGTGGCGGTCGGTCTTGCGGGACGCGGCGCGCACCACGGTCTTGTCCGGCTTGACCAGGGCGTAGATGCGAGCGCCCTTGGCGTGGCTCTCGGCCTCACGCTTGGTGGTCGTCAGCACGTTGGCTGCGGGGACGTAGTAGCGCCAGCCTTCAGCGGCCCACTGGGAGGTCTGATCTGGGGTTGGTGCCGTCATCGCCCCTCACGCCTTCTTGGACTTCTTGTTGCGCTGCATGATCATGTAGATGAGCAGCCCAGTGAGCCCGACCGCCGCGACGGTCATGAGCATCTTGTTCTTGTCGCTGGACTCGTCGTCGTCACCGTTGCCGTTGCCGGTGTCGGCACCGTTGCCGTTGCCGGGCTTGTCATTCCCGTTGCCGGTGTCTTTGGGGGCCGGGAACGGGGGGCCCTTTTTACCGTACTGGATATTCGCTGCCCTCGTCCAGACCCAGCCCCACTGCCCGTGGTGCCTCGCGATTGCCTCTTGCATGAGGGTCTGTGCGCCGTTGTTGGTCAACTGCGCGAGGGACTCCAGAGTCGCATTGTCATACGGCCCCGGAGGCGTGATCTCCCCTTTCTTGAAGTCTTCCAAGATGTCCCCGACATTGTTGTAGATTTTCGATCCAGCCAGTCCGTACATCATTCTCGTCTCCTTATCCCCACAGCCCGCGAGGGTTTTTTCGCAACTCAGATTCCACAGCGCCACTCAGGTCTGCGAAGGTGATTTCGCCCGCTTCGGGCGGGATGAGCCCCCCCTCGACCGCCTCAATCATCGCAATCTTCGCAGACAGCATGTGGCCCACGATCCTGTCGATCACGGCGTCGGACACCATGTAGAGGATCGACACCGGCTGCGATGACGACTGCCCGATGCGATAAATGCGATCTTCGGCCTGCCTGTGATAAGCAGGTACGAGCGCGAGATCATTGAAGATAACCGTCCTCGCCGCCGTCAACGTGATGCCTTCGCCTGCGGCGTTGATCTGGCCGATGAAGACCCGCACCTCGGGGTCGGTCTGGAACTTCTTGACCGCCGCCTGCCGCTTGCGCCCTGTCACGCTGCCGTCCACCCGGACCCAGCCGATCTTGGCCTTGGTCAGCGACTCCTGCAAGGCGTCCAGCACGGCGATATAACCGGAGAACACGACCACCTTGTCCTCGGCCTCCAGCACGTCCTTAACCGCCTCGATGGTAGATTTGGCCTTGGCCTTGGCGACCGCTGCCCGCAGCTTGGACAACTCGCCAATGTCCTTGAAGCCCTTGTTGGTGAGCGTCGTGGGCACCATCGAGCGCCGCTCGATGCGATTCTTGCCGGGCAAGTCCAGCACCTCGTCCTTGGTGCGGCGAAGCATCGACGAGGACAGCTTGGCGGCCAGATCGTCGGTGTTGGTCGCGCCCTTGGTCTCCCAACCCCACTTGCCTTTCCATCCATCGGCGTACTTGACCATGAAGGCTTCCCAGCCGAAGCGCATCTTCTCCTCACCCGGACGACCCCCGTAGACGTTGCCGTCGCTGGTCCTGATGCCATTATGGGTCACGCCGTCCATCCACAGGCTCTCGCGCATCCGAGTGAGCGGGTGGTCCAGCAAGAGCAAAAGGCCCCAAAAGTCCGCTGGACGATTTTGAGCCGGTGTGCCCGTCAGGAACCACATCCGACCTGCATCCAGGCCCTTGGCGAGCGCGTGGTTCTTGGTCTTGGTGTTCTTGAGCCGGTGCGCCTCGTCGAAGATGGCCACGGCCCACCGCTGCGCCTGGAGCTTGGCCAGCATCGGCTTACGCCCGGTGTCGTAGCTGACGATGACCCACTGGGTGTTGCGCCCGATGGTGCTGCGCTCGATGGGCCGGCTCTTGAGGGGGTTGGTGGTGAGGATGGCGATCTGCGAGGGCTTGGCGTCGGTCCACTTCAAGATCTCCTCAGCCCAGTTGTGAGTCACGCTCGCCGGGCAGACGACCAACACCTTCTGACCCTTGGAGATAATCGACCGCGCCGCGATGACCGACTCCAGCGTCTTACCCAGGCCCATGTCGTCAGCCAGCAGCGCCGCGTCGCGATCCATCAGGAACTTGATGCCGGGGCCCTGGTGCTTGAACAGCTTGACGTGCTTGGGCTTGATGATAGATCCCGACACGACAGGTTTTGTCGCACCAGACACCAACCGCTCCACCTCGGTGGCCAGCGCCGGCATCGGCCCGCTCCGCAGACGTGTGATGAAGATGGGCGCCTTCTCGACGTGCCCACTCACCTTGGTCCACTGAGGGTCCGACTTCCAATCCCACTTGAGCCCTGAGCCCTTGAACGCGCCCTGGAAGCCCCACTTGTTGGGTCCGTCGTTGAGCCACGCCAGCGTCAGGGTCTTGCCCCGGAGTGAGACCGTCGCCTCGACGGGGGCCTCCCTCTCAGCAGGCTTGGCGGCGTCCTCCAGGCCCCCGCCCTCTGCGATGCGGTAGCTGCTGCCGATGACCTCCAGGGTCTTGTTGGCCCGCTCCGCGTCGAGCCAACCCTTCTCCACGAAGATCTTGACGACTTCAAAAACGCGGCGGTACGGGAGGTTGGCGCTGTTGGCGTCGTGCGACTTGCCGTCGCGGCCTTCAAGCTGCTCGCCAAACTTCCAGCCCCAGGCTTTGCCTTTGATGACCGCGTTGACCTCGCGGCTCTGCGGCTTGTTGTTGGGCCAGATGATGGTCAGGGCGTGTTCTGCGCGGAGATTGCGGAAGCCCAAGATCTCAAAGCCAGACGCCTTGGCCGACGTGGCAGCAGCCGCCGCGACCTCGGCGTCGGTGGTCGGCAAACCCTTCAACTCCAGCTTGGAGGAGTAGGTGGCCCGGTCGGTGGCCTCGGAGTCGTCGGGGAACACGATGGTCCAGCCCTCGGCTCGCACCGCACGGACGAATCGCTGCCACTCGCTCGCGCTGGTGTAGGGCACCTCCCAGTGCCAGTTGCTCCGATTGATCTGAGCGCGGCGGGGCCACGTCTCACGGATGATGTCGCCCAGGCGCTTGTTGGCGACATCGCGGAAGATGTCGAGCATCGCGCCATCACGCTCGACGTAGACCCGCTTGGTCTCGTTGGCGCGGGTCTTGGACTTGATGATGGTCCGGCGCTTGGCGACGTGGCCCACGGCCTTGCGTGCGGCGGCGACGGCGGGCTTGTTCAACTCGTCCACGCCTGCGGTAGCCATGGCCTGTCGGGCGGCGTCGTAGACGACCTCGCCAGCCTGCTTGCGATACCTCCGCATGACCTCCGCTGCGCCAGCTATCACTTCGGGGTCAGCGTCGGTCCAAAACTCGGGCTCCTGGGCGATGGCGCCCACGGTCAGGTGAGCGTTGGAGAAGCCGGTCTCGTCCTTGACGCGCTGGGCGTTGATCTGCACGTCGTAGAGCCACTGTGCGGCGCCGGCCAGTGCTGAGATCTCATCGGTGGTCAGCGGCCTGGGTGCCAACACCCGAGCGGTGTGGGTGGATGGCTTCCACTTGCGCTTCTTCGGCTTGGCCTTGGGAGCCGCGTCGTCAGGGTTGGACATCTTCCGCTTGGTCAGGAAGTAGCTGGCCCAGGCACCACCCCCGAGCCAGAGGTCTGGAGTTGGCCCCTTCAACCACTGCTGGACCTCTGCCAGCGCATCAGGGTCATCCTTGTTGGCTTCAGCGAACTGCGCCCAAGTCGTCTTCTCTCCGTCAACATAGAACGTCTGTGAGGACTTGGTCTTGGCGGTGGGGTTGGCCCGCTTGGTCATCTGCGCCCGGCGCAGGGGCTTGAGCTTGCCGGCGGCGGTGATTTGGCAGACGCGGTTGCCCTTGGCGATCTTGACCGCCTCAGCCATCGTCGTCGCCAACGCCTCAACGCCGTCCGGCGACGTGGCGTGGTAACGCCAGCCTTCCCGATGCCAACCCTTCGCTGTGCGAACGTCGCTCATCGCTCTCACCACCCTCGGGCCCACTCGGGACGCCTCTTGAGGCGACCCCGACCCATCTTCACAAAGGCGCTGCCCATCCGGGCACCCTTGCGCCAGAACGCCACGGCGGCGGCCTTGGCCTGCTTCAGTGTGTGGTACTCCCCGAGAATGACGCTCTCGACCCCGCCGGGTCCAACTTCGACCACCCCAGTCCACAGATCGTCATCTGGACCCTTCTCCACCGTGGCCCGACCTGCGGCGAGCGTGCGGTAGTAATCGTCCTCGTCCCGCTCACACCCGCCGCCTTCAAACAGGCTGTAGTGCCGGATGCCGTACCAGTCCATCATATCAGGGTGTGGTCCTGACCACCACCACACCTCTTTGCGCCATGTAGGGTCTGCCATCTCAGTCCTCACCCTCTCACGCCCATGGACGCAGCCCGTAGTCCTGCACGATCCCGTTTAGGCTCTGGTAGTGTCCGAAATACTCGTCGTCCTCGTCGTACACATCATATCCTCGGGAGGTACGCTCAATCCACCCCCCGACTTGATCGGTGTATGCCCGCGCCACGTTGGTGAAAGTCATACGCTTCATCTCAGCCCTCGTCGGGCCGCCCACGCGGAAGTGGAAGGCGGGCTCACCATTGTCGCTGCGCCCACTTTGGCTTGGTCTTGAGTCGGCCTCGGCCCATCTTCACGAAGGCGCTGCCCATCTTGGTACCCTTGCGCCAGAACTTCACGGCCTCAGCTTTGGCGCGCTTCAGTGTCCGGTGTGCGCTGAGTTCTGCCGGACGGCTGCCAGACCACGCATAGACCCAGACCGCGACCTGCCAAAGTCCATCCTCCTTCTCAATGATTGCTCGAATGGCGTTGTCAGCGTCGGGGTCACCACCGCCCTCCATCAACCAGTAGACCCGGGGCTCGTCCTCGTAGTGGTGATCTTCCGGGTTGGAATGCTCCCACCACCAGACCTCTTTTCGCCACTGTGCGCTCATGTCTTCTCCTCCACATAGACCTTGAAAGGCTCGCCCTGGACCATCACCTCGATGGGCACCAGGGTCGCCGGTAGACCGTCAGGCAGCGCCTCGACCGGCGTGACCTCCAGATGGGGCAGCGTCTCACGGTCCCCGGCCTTGCCGTCCGACTCCAGACCATGCCGCGTCTGCCAGAACCTCACCAGCTTGGTGATGTGATCCCAGGTCAGCTTGTCGTTGAGAAGCTGGGCGGCGTTGAATGCTGGGGCTGGAATGGGCATTTTTCGTTACTCAAATTTTGTGGTCAGCAGGTCGTGACGCCACTGCTCATAGGGGTTACGGTGAGGGTTCTTGATGGCCTTGCCGGTCAGGCGGCGATGAAACTCTGCGCGGGCGGCCTGTGAGGCGGCCTCCGGGTCGCCCAGGCCCTCGTAGATGTCCACGGTGTCTTGAATCTTGTCCTTGATCATCTCCCACAACTGCACGTCCAGCAGCGACTTGCTGATCATGTAGTAGATGTGAACGTCCTTGTTCTTGTCGGCACCCACGCGATACACGCGGTCTTCGGCCTGGAGGTGGCGACTTGGCATGTAATTAAGGTCGCAGAAGATGAGGTCTTGTGCCGCCGTCAGGGTGATGCCCTCACCCGCGCTCACGATGTTGCCCAAGAATATCTGCACGTTGAGAGTGGTGAAGCCGGCAGCGTTGAAGTTTTTAGTACCAAACTTGCGCTTGGCCTTCTTGAGCAGTTTGTCACTGTAGACCCGGTTGCCCTCCTGATCAATCTCCTCGATGAGCAGGCTCTTGTTCTGGAACATCCGCGTGGCAATCTCACGCTGTGCCGGATCAGTCACGCGGCCCCGCACCTCGACCACGGGCAAGCCCGCCTTCTTGGCCTTGGCCTTGAAGTAGTCCAGGGGCTCGTTGTACCCGCTGAACAGGACGATCTTGCGACCCTCGGGGCCCTTCCACTTGTTGCCCATGCCGGCCTTCAGCACCGTGAGCGCGAAGTCCCAGGTGCCCTTGGCCTTGGCCTTGGCGAGCCTGCCCCGCAGCGTCTCGACCGCGCCAATCGTGAGGCCCTTGCGGCCCTTGAGCAGCTTATCAGGCACGTCCACCGGCACCTCGGTGATGATCTTGTTGGGCAGGAAATCGGCCAACTCCTCGGCCTTGGTCCGGCGCAGCATCCAGCCGCTCATACGGTTGGCCAACTCATCGAAGTTGGTCTCGCCGGTCAGGGGGCTGGTGATGCGTTTACCGTACCGCTTCATGAATTGAGAGCGGTTCTGACCCAACTCGTGGCGGCCCAACCGAAGCTGGCCATAGAGGTCGATCGGGAGATTCGGTACCGGGGTTCCACTAAGTAGCCATAATCGTTTAGTATTCAACTCAGCCACCAGCCCGTGGATGAGGGTCTGGGGCTTCTTGGCGCTGTGCGCCTCGTCCAGAATGGTCACGCCCCACTTCTGCTCCAGCAGCCAGGGCTTGACGGTGCCGGTCGCGTAGAAGCCGGAGTCGAAGCCGCAGACCACAAAGCGGGTCTTGAAGGGTGGAATGTCCTTGGTGCTGTTGATGACGTAGACCGACTTGCCGACGAACTTGACGATCTCAGTGGCCCAGTTCTGGGTGACGGAAGGGGGGCACAAGATCAGGATGCGATCCCGCTTGATACCCGGCGCGTTGTCGGCGGCGACGATGGCCTGGAGCGTCTTGCCCAGGCCCATGTCGTCGCCCAGCATCGCGGTGGTGCGAGCCATCAAGAACCGGATGCCGACCTCCTGATAGCCACCCGGGATGGCCTCATCGTTCTCGTCCCAGGGCAGCAGCTTGACGCCCGGAGTCATGACGATAGGGGCGTAGCGGGCGTCCTTGGCCAGCTTGTGCGCGGCGCGGTTCTCCCGCTCCAGGGCCTTGTTCAGCGCCTCGACGTTGGCGGGGTCGAGCCCGGGGATGTTCAGCAGGCCATGTGACACCGCAGGCCAGTCCCGCTTGAGGACCATCCAGCTATTGCGGTCCTTGGTGGGCTTGCCCACCTCACCCGCCGCCACGCCGATGATGCCCCACATGCGCGACCAATCGGGGCCTCGATCCATCATCACTTCGATGTCGTTGCCGGCGTCCCGCACCTCGATGTTGGAGCGGTAGGGGGGCCTGGGCGGTGCCACGCTCTGGTAGCGGATCGTGCCCTTCTTGGTCTTCGATGCCCGCGCCCGTGCCAGCTTCCGTACCCGCTCCTTGCGGGCCTCGCTGGTCTCGATCCCCGACTGCAACGCGCCCCCGAAACCCAGCACCATCTGAGTGGCAGCCTTGCGTGGGGTCGCCCTCGTCGGACTGACCACCTGGGCGTGGGGTGGGTTGCGGCGCTTGGGCTTTCGGAGCTTGACCGTCCCGCCATACTCCAAGGCGACCTGATCGGCCTCCTTGCGAGTGGTCGCCACGGCGAGCAACTCGCCGCGAACGAAGATCTCATACTTCCAGTTGTGAGCCATGGGTAGTCCTTTCCAAAACTCAGAAGTCGAACAGGCCACGCTGCTTGGGATCGACAGCGACGCGCCGAGACCGGCGGGCTGGGCTGCGGCTGCCCGGTGCAGCACGAGAGGTGTGGGGGCTGAGACCAATCAACTCCCTCACCCGGGTGAACCCGTCAGCGCACTTGGCGACGTTGTAGGTGAAGGCGCTGGTGAACACCTCGTCGTGGTCAGAGATGCCGTTGGCCATGTGCGTGGCCTCGTGGACCGCGCAGGCGTACATCCACCGCAGATCTTCTTCCTTCTTGGGGTTCCACAACGGGGCCTTGCCGGTGAGGATCTTCTTGAAGTCCTTGTGCGGGTTGAGCAGGAGCCAGTGGGTATTCGGCCCATGCTCGTCGCCCTCGTAAGTGTAGGCCGCCGCCGCGTTGTCAGAGAAGACGAACCCGACGCCAAACTCCTTGGAGCAGCCCAGCAGCACGAGAACGTAGCGGCACATCTCCACCCAGTCCTCCATCAGCTTCTTGACCTCTTTGGTCATGGTCGCCGGGCGGTACTTGCGGGGCACCTTGTAGCCGTCGATGTCGCTGTAAAGGAAGAAGTAGGGGGTCCAGACCAGTTGGCGGAACAACGCCTCCTGCTGCTCCGGGGTGTTAAGGCCAGCCTCCTCTGCGATGACCTTGGACGCGGCCTTGGACGCGGGCTTCTTGAAGGGCTCCTGCTCCTTCTTATCCCCCGGTAGGCGCTCCCTCTCCTCTTTCTCCACCTCCTCGCGGACCTCATCGAGCTTGTCCTCGACCACCTCCCTCTGGCCCTTGGTCAGCCCGGCACCAGAGTTGCCCGTGGGACCAACCACAGCCGCCGCCTTGAGCGCGTCGGCGTGTTCGTCGGCCCTGGCCTTGGCGTAGTAGGCACCATCGGGGCCCCAGTGAATCTTCTGGTACTTGTCGGGCCCCCGGATGGCGCTCCTGGGGTTGATATTGAGCTTGCGGATTAGCTCCCTCAACTCGGTGTAGAAATACCCGTCCGCATCGTTGCGGCTGGCCTTGAGGTACGTCACCGAATGGCTCTGCAACTCCAAGACGATGGCGTGCCCCACCTTGCTGGAGATCCTCTCAGTGAACATCGCCAGCTTCTTGTCGCGCTTGGGGCCACTGACCGTGCGGACCAGAACGTAGCTGGGGTCGAACGATGACTTGTTTTTGATGGCGTAGCCGATGACCGGAGTGACGAAATCAGTCGCCATCTCGGTCTTGGGGTTGAGACGGGCGTTGGCCTTCTTACCATTGACCGTGACCGTGATGCGGGGCAGGTAACACTTGGATAGCCAACTGAGCGCAGCGGGCGCGTCCGTGCGCCTCTCTGGAGACATCACCGCCTCAAAGATGACGCCCTTGACCGACTTGCCGTCCTGCCAGTGTGCCGGAATCTCAAACTCCTGCGGGCCGTGGGTCTTACGGACGCCATTGACCCAGACCTCGTGCCGCGCCATCTGGCCGACCGCGATCATGTTGCCAGTGCGGATCTGCCACTGGACCCACGGAGCCAGAAGGAGCCGCTTGGCCGCGCCGAAGCCACCCGCCGAGCCGGAGTCCGCTCCCTTGGTCGTGCCGCCGTGCTTGAGGAACTTGCCCCGGAACACGGCCTCACTCATGCCGCCACCGTTGTCCTTGCAGCCGGAGATCTGATTGCCGTCCTCCAACTGGCGGGTGTAGAGATCAATCCTCGTCGCCCCGGCGTCCACGCTGTTCTGGACCAACTCACGCCAGAACGCCTCCTTCCACGTCTCGCCGTACTCCTTGAGCGTGGAGAAGCCGACGTTCTCGACGCTACCCATCTCCTCAGCGTTGCGGCGCTTGCCGACGCGACTAGGGGAGCGCCCGCCCTTGGGGTTGTGGAGGGTCCATGCAGAGAAGTCAGTCGGCGGATTGCGTCGTCGTGTCATTGGTCAAGTCTCCTAGAAAATCTCAGGGTTGCGCTGGGCGAATCCGGGCGTGCTGTGGCCACGGCGGCGCAACTCGTCCCCGATGACCTTGGCCCCCTCACGCTCGCTGGCGGTGTAGGCATCCTCGGCGACATGGTGGGTACTTTGTAGCATTTCCATATAGCTGACCAGCGTGGAGGTGGGGATGCCGGACAGGTCGGGCTTGCCGCCAGGGTTACGACGGCGCTCCGGCCACGCAGAAGGGAGATCGCTACCGCTGCTCCCTGCGCGCCGCGTCTCCTCCCAGGAGCCCAACTCCCGCTTGGCTTCGGACATGGTGGAGAACGACCCAAAGGGGATGATCTCACCGTTGATGTTGTAGCGGGCCGTGGCGTGCCACTGGCCGGGCTTCACGCGCAGGATGGAGAACAGGTGTGAGCCGGCGTAACCCAGATAGACGCTGGTGCCCATCTTCTCCCAGATGATGCGAGCGCCAGCAGGGTTGCGGTGCGCGGAGCGGTGGGGCAGGTTGCGGCGCCCCTGGAGGGACCGCAAATCTGCCCGCATCTCGTCGGCCATCGTCCAGCCCGGCTTGCGGTGACGCGGCGTCTCCTCAGCCTTGGCGCTGCCCCGATATTTCATCCACTCAGGGCTGTCCAGCAGGCTCTCAATCTCCGCGATGGCGCAGTCCCGACAACGGACCCCTTCGGGCAGCGCAGGGCCTCCACACGCCTCACAGGCGTAGTAGGGCTGCTTGGCCTTGCTGGGCCGGCGGCGGGGGTTGCTGTAGCGGCGCGCAGGAGCGGGCTCGTAGGGGTCGCGAGAGTCTTCTGCGTCCACCAGCGCCTTCCCCTCCTCCAACGACACCTCGCCCAGGTGCCGCCCCTTGTACATCACGGCCCACTTGCGTCCCTGCTTGGCGAGGTGGGCAATCGCCACACCACCCTGGTACTTCACCCACGTCGTCGGCGTGTAGTGGTCCCACCCGGACCAGCCGGGGTTCTGGTGTTTCTTCCACGGCGCCCGTTGGCTGTCTATGTGGTCCCACATCTGCTTGCGGCGGCCTACCCTGGCCGACGCCTCGTTGACGCAAGACTCAAACCACACGTCGGAGTAGACAACCACACCGTCAATCTCCAGCACGCACTGGGGGCCGTCCTCGGGATCGTCCTCCTCGTAAATGCGGATATGCTCACCTTTCGGGCCGTGCCCATGGACACCATCACGCCGCTCCGTCCAGCCAAACTCCTCAGCGCCGTAGGTGGCGGGGTTCTGGTACTGCTCAAACCGCCCAGGATCAGACAGATACTTCTTCGATACGGCGGTAGCCTCACGCTTGGTGTCGTAGATCCACGACGTGTACCGGACCCGTCCCGTGCTGTCCTTCCCGGTCCAGGCCCAGCCCTTGTCCCCGAGGGCGTTCTGACCCTTGTGAACATCCACCGTGCGGGAGGCGCCAGGGTTCTTGAAGCCGCCCCCGGCCCGGAAAGCCTGCTCCCGCTGCCGCCACTCCTGCCACCCCTCCAGGGCGCGGTGCTTGGCGACACTCAAAGGGGCCGGGCGAAGGTGGCCCATCGAGTAGGCGTGGCCGTTGGGGCCGGTGTAGGTGGTGGCCCAGTGGCCATCGGTCCCCTCCTCTTTGATGATGTGGAGCGTGCCGCCGTGCCCGACCGTGATGCTCCAGCCGCCGTCGCGGCCCTCCTTCCAGAAGCCCCCAACCGCCCCGCTCGTGCCCTCGCCCCAGTAGAACGCGCTCAGGTCGCGCCCGCCCTTGGGGTTCTTGACCTTGCTGGCCTTCTTCTGGCCCAACGCCCGGATGCTGCCGCCGTTCTTGGTCAGCGCCTCAGCCTCCTTGCGGGTGGTGGTCAGGTACTTGCCGCCCCTGGGGCCGGTGACGCGGTATTTGTAATCGCCCATGTCGTGTCTACCCCTGCAAATCGAAACTCAGATTTCTAGTGCCGGCCCCAAGAGGGTCTGACACTGTCGAGTGCCCGGCGCATGGTGGCGGCGCTGAAGCCTCTGGAGGTCAGCTTGCCGATCTCAGTGATGTGGCTGAAGTCATGCCACGTCAACATCTTGTTGCTCTCGTTGTAGTTGAAGTAGAGCGCCTCACCCCCTTTGATGCCCGGGGTGCTGAGAAAGACCTCAAACTCGATCCAGTACGGCCCCTCGTCCTGCATCACGCTCTTGAAGGGCTTTTCGCCGGCCCCGCGCAGGGCCTTGATGGTCGCGGGGATGGCCGGGTGCAGCTTCTTGCGGGCGGGGTTGCGGGTGCCGATGTCGGTCACGTTTCCAGCACCACGACGCACAGGCTTGACCCACGCCGCCCGTTTACGGTCGTAGCGGTAGCCGCTCTGCTTGAGGGCTTCCCGCTCCTTGCCACTTGACGGCGTGGCGACGTGCATGGGCTCGTCCCAGCCTTGCCACGCCTTCTCAACGGTCGTCTGCACGAACACCGACCCGTGGTTGCCACCCTTCGTCATGTACTCCAACTGCGGGTTGCGCTGCTTCCCGTAGGCGCCCCCCGGCACATGCCCGTGGTAAGCGATGAACGCCGCGTCCCAGCCTGCGACCGTCTTCATCGCTTTCAAAGACGGCTCCTCCCCCACCACTGTGCCGTTACGAGACAGCACCCAGGGCTTCCCCGGGAGGGCAGTGGCGTGGACGATTTCATAGTGGCCCAACGCCGCCAAACCGTGGTCCGCGTCCCCGTGCCACCTTCCGTGCCGATCACGATACCACTCAATCTTGGGCGCCACATCAGGGTGGGTGATGGGGGTGCCGAACGAGGGATTCTTGACCTTGCTGGCCTTCTTCTGCCCGAGGGCGCGGAAGCTGCCGCCGTGGCGAGTGAGCTTCTCGGCCTCCTTGCGGGTGGTGGTCAGGTACTTGCCGCCCTTGGGGCCGGTCACGCGGTATTTGTAGTCTCTCATGTCTGCGCTCCTGTCAGGCCACCATCAGGACGTGATTCCACTGGTTGCCGGCGACGCCCTTGGGACGGTAGATCAGCCAGTCGGGGCCGTAGTAGTTCTTCTTGAAGCCCACCAGGGTCCAGCCCGGGATCTCAGGCTCGCCGCTGTTGCTCCACGACACGTTCACCTCACGCACCAGCTTGCCCTTGCCGCCAGAGAGCTTGATGGCCTTAGCGGCGGCGGCGTCCTTCTTGGCCTTAGCGGCGGCGGCGTCCTTCTTGGCCTTAGCGGCCTTGTTGGCGGCCCGCTTCTTCGTGGTGCCGCTGCCGCCGCCAGTCCACTTCTTCGCGGTGCCGGGGTGCTGCTCGCCAGCCCGCTTCTTTGTGGTGCCCCTGCCCGCGAGCGCCATCCCAGCCAATCCAGCCAATCCACCCAAAATCCACGGATTCATTTTGTACTCCCCTGCTACTTGCGCGAGCGCAATTCCTTGCTGCGAAACTTCTTTATGGTCCGGCCCACCTTGCGCCAGTCCTCCTCGTCCATGTCCCAGGTCTCCTTGTACCAGTGCGCTGCCGCGCCGATGGCCTCCGCAATCAGACCGGGGTCATGAACCTCCGAGAGGTGCATCTCGTGGCCCGTGAGGTAGCCGGACTCGGTGTAGAACAGGTCGTCCATCCAGCCCTCGGCCTCCGCTTCCTGCACGATCTCGTCGTCGTTGAACACGCCCGGGGCGTGGTCCGCAGCCCAGCCAGCCGCCTCCTCGATGGCGTCCTCGATGCCGTGATTGAACACCAGCACCTTGGGTGCGAACATGGCCAGCGTCACGTCGTACAGGTTCTCGTCGTAGCCGCCGTTGACGTAGTCCAGCACGTTGTTGGGACTGACCACCGTGTAGGGGATGTCGTGGTAGCGGAACTTCACCACGTCGCCCTCGATGATGTAGTCGTCACCACGGGAGGCGTAGTAGTCCGAGAAACCGCCACGGGGGTTGCGCCGCCGCCCGCCAGAGCCACGCTCGGAGTCGTCAGCGATCCACGCCTCGATCTTCTTGCCGAGGTACTTGCGCTTGAGCGACGCCTTGGCCGCCTTGATCGTTGAGAACCACTTGGTGGACATCACACGCGAAGACCCCTCCACTGTGAATTGGATCTTGGGGTTCATGTCGCTGTACTGGCCGTCCCGTGCGGGGTTCTTGACCTTGCGGCGGGGCTTGCGGTGGTACTTGCCCAGGGTGGTGTAGTCGGCCACGTTGTGAACGTACCGCTGGGCCGTCTTCTTGAGCTTGCCCGCGTTGTTGCCGTAGTCCAACACGCGACCGGGTGACTGGCCGTCCTCGTAGAACCTCAGCACCCAGGGGGCCGAGATGTTGGCCTTCTCGATGGTGAACAGGTCATGGCTGCCGGGGATCTCACCCTTGATGAAGCCCTGGCCGCCGCCGCCCCACAAGATGGTGACGCCGGGGTTCTTGACCTTGGACGCCTTCTTTTGACCGAGCGCACGGAAGCTGCCGCCATTCTTGGTCAGGGCCTCGGCCTCCTTGCGGGTGGTGGTCAAGTATTTGCCGCCCCTGGGGCCGGTGACACGGTATTTGTAGGCTGTCATGTTTTCGCCCCCTCTCTCCTGTTCCAGATCTTCCCTGGAACATCAAAACTCAGATTTCAGATGTATCGCTTCCGACGAGCGTATGCCTCCAAAGCGGCCTTGGCTTCCCGGGGCGAGTCGTAGCCCTGCCCGTAGGGTGGGATGGTCACATCGCCGCCCCCGATGACATGGATTCTCGGCACCCACACGAAGCCGTCGTCGCTGTACGGGTCCGGGTCTTCAACGACGTTGCCGCCGTAGACTCCGGTGAGGTGCGGCTGGCCCTTGAACCGGATCGTGTACCAGTGCCCGGCGCCGTAGTCGTAGTCGTGCTTGACCCACTTGCCGACCGGGCCGGCGGGGTTGCGGTGTGCGTGCCGGCGGAAGTCCCGCGCTTCGGCCTTGTAGTGATCCACCGCCCGGCGCACCTTCGCGCCGATCATGCCCATCACCTCGTCCTCACCCTCAGTCATCCACTGCCCAGCGGCCTCCTTGGCCATCATGCGCTTGATCGTCGCCATGTCGCGGTTACTGATCACGCCCATGCGGTGCAACTCAGCCCAGTCGCCGTTGCCCCACGCCTCATCAATCGCCTCCGCGTCAGACTGCATCCACCCAGCGGCGAGGCCGGTCTCGCTGAACGCGCCGCGAGTCGGCTGGTTGGGGTTCTTGGATTTGCCCCGCCGAACATGGGGCTCCGCATAGGCCCCCCTCGCTTCATCCACGGCGCCCATGAAGCCAAGACGCCAGTCGGACCCGTGCTTGCGCTTGACGCGGCCATAGGCCCGGTTGAGGTCCGCGATGCCCAGCTTCCACGGGTCACCCTTGCGTGCGACTGCCGCCCTGCCTGCCTTGCGCCCCGCCTTGAAGTCGGCGGCCCACCGAGCAAGCTGTGCTTTGTTGGGATTCTTCACCTTGGAGGCGCCTGCGTTGTATTGCTTCACCAGCGCCTTCGCCTCCGCGCTCGTGACCGTGGCGCCGTTCCGCTTGAACGCTGCCTTGACCTTCGCCACCGTCCACGACCCCTTGGGGTGTTCATATCCAATAGCCTTGGCCAGCCGCTTCCAGTCCATGCCCAGCTTGGGGTTCTTCACCTTGGACGCCTTACGCTGTCCGAGGGCCTGGAACTTGCCACCGTTCTTGGTCAGCTTCTCGGCCTCCTTGCGGGTGGTCGTGAGGTACTTGCCGCCCTTGGGGCCGGTGACGCGGTATTTGTAGTCGCCCATGATGGCCTGCTCCTAGAAGATGTCCGATGCGTAGTTGGCCGCGATGGCCCCTGCGAGGTGATGCAGAAAGTGGTTCACGTCGCCGTTGGCGAAGTCGATCTTGCGGATCACACGAGAGATCTCATCCTGCTCGTCCTTGCCCGCCATGGCCACATGCTCCAACACCACCTGACTGTTGATGACGTGCGCGGTGCCGTTGGGGGCCTTGACCGTCCATGTCTGGATGGGCAGATCCTTCTCAGCGAAGAAGGTGTCGAGATACCTGTGCCCGAAGTCGAGGCCCTGGCCCGCCCAGTCATGCCCAGGATTCGACCGCCGCGAATGCTTCTTGGCCCGCCGCCTGTACGCCGCCGCCATGGCCCGCTTGGGTCGGGACGGGTTACGCGCCTTGTGACCGCCCTCAGCGTAGTCCACGGCCTCGTACAACGTGTTGAACATGCCCATCGGCTTGCCTGTGCGGGTCAGCACCCACCTGTGCGCCCCGCTGCGCCACTGCTCCTCTACGCGCCAGTTCGACCTGCCGATCTTCTTCGCGTAGACGGTGCCATGCACAGGAGCGTTCCGGGGCCGAATCCAACCGCTGCCGGTACTGGGGTTCCGCTTCCCTGAGCGATGGGGCTTGCCCTTGGGTGCCGGGCCGTACACCCCGAGGTTGTCGTGGATGTACTTCATCTCCTCAACCGTCAACGGCTTGCCGTCTGCGCGCTCGATGTGCAGGCCGAGCGTCAAGCTGCCCCACTCACCGTCGTCGTCGGTGACGCCGGACTCCTCATGGCTACTGAGCCAGTCCCCCGGGCCGGGCTGCGAGCTACTCCACTCGCCCCACGACGCCACGCTCTCCACCTCCTGCACCAACTCGGGCAGGTTCACGGCGTTGAAGGCCGCGTCGTCGTGTTCAGCCTGCGCCTCCACGGACGGGTACATGCCCCAGCCGGGGCGGTAGTAGCCACGGTGCAGCGCGTCGCCGTACTTGGCGCTCTCCTCAGTCACGAAGTCGTAGGTGAGCCAGTAGTTGTATCCACCGCGAGGGTTCTTGACCTTGGACGCCTTCTTCTGACCCAACGCCCGGATGCTGCCGCCGTGCTTGGTGAGCTTCTCGGCCTCCTTGCGGGTGGTCGTGAGGTACTTGCCGCCCTTGGGGCCGGTCACGCGGTATTTGTAGTCGCCCATGCCGTATCTACTCCTGCAAATTGAAACTCAGATTCCTAGTCACCGTCCCAGCCGACAGCGTCGGATTCGATCGCCTCTGCGGTCCCGGCAAGCTCGTTGACCTCATACTCCTCCTCAAACCAGCCCGGGTAGTCCTCGGGCTGGTAGCCGGCTGCCTCTGCGCGCCGGTCTGTGCGCGTCTCGTACAGCACCCGGGCCAGGACGGTGGAGAACCCGTCGCCGGAGGGGATGATCTCAACGATCTTGACCTCCAGCACCCGCAACCCTGTGATGCTGGAGGTGTTCGACGCCCGGATGTAGCGTCGGGCCGCGCTCTTGGACAGCCCGGGGTTGCGTCGTCTGCCCGCACCGCGTCCGTGGTAGTAGTTCCTGCTGCCTGTACCGGGATTCCGTATGACGTTACCTGCGTAGGCAATCTTGTCGCGGAACGGCGCGGCCTTTTCGGCCCGATAGAAGTCGGTGCGAGGGTGGATCTCATGCCACGCGGCGCCCACCGCATCCTGTGCCCGGTGGAAGCTCCTGAGCAGCCCCCGAAGCTCGTCCTTGACGGGGCGAGGGAAGTGGTCGCGGACCACGCCCGAGATGGCGACACCGTCACCGTCGCCGTACTTATCCAGGGCCTCTGCGACCGCCCGGTTGTACTTTCCGGCCCAGCGGTTGGCGGTGTTGATCTTGGTGATGACCGGGCTGTAGTCCTTGCCAGGGTTGCTGTGCTTGCCCCCGCACGGGTTGCTGCGCTTGGTGTAGCTCTCCATCTGGCCCAGGAACTTGCTCATGGCGGTGTCGAAGGGGTGGGAGGTGCCCGCCTTACACAGCTTCAGCACGTCGAGGTAGTAGTTGAGCATCAGCGACTTCTTGATGTCCGCGAAGCTCTCCTTGCGTCGGAAGCCCCAGTGCTTGGTGATGCCCCGCCACTCACGGGCGAACGCCAGCTTGGCCTCAAAGGGGATCGCGAGGCCCACCTTCATCGCCTTGCCGTCCTCCCCCTGCACGTCGATGGTGATGCGGAAGAAGCCTCCGCTCTGGTTGCCTTTGCCATCGAACCACTCGGGGAAGATCTCCCTCAATTCACCCTTGCTCACCCGCGTCTCCGCGAACAGCGCGGCCACCCTCGGTGGGGCGACCCAGCAGGACGGGTTCTTGCGCCTGCCCAGCTTGCGCCACATCTCTGACCACAACGCCTGAGCCTCGGTGAAGGTCAGCGGCCTCAACCTTGAGCCCCTGGGGGGCGCACGGAAGAACCGAGAATCCGACTCGTCGCGGAGCCGGCCCACCACGTTGGGAGGAGATCCCGCCTGCTCCACCATGTCGTCCAGGCGTTGGATGAGTGAGAAATGGGAGTTGTTCCAGTTGTTGCGCGTGACGAAACTCTTGGCCTTCCCCTTGGGGTTCTTGGCCTTGCTGGCCTTGGACTTCAGCTTTTTGATGCTGCCGCCGTTCTTGGTCAGCGCCTCAGCCTCCTTGCGGGTGGTGGTCAGGTACTTGCCGCCCCTGGGGCCGGTGACGCGGTATTTGTAGTCTTGAGACATCGCTCACTCCTCGAAAAACGAAACTCAGATTCAATCTCGGCACTTCCGCCACCACACCCACAACCCGATTCCGCCTCCCAGCAGCCACAGCCCCCATGGGGTCTCGTCTGTGTGGGTGTGGGTGTGTGGGTCGTCGCCGGACAGGCCGCCGTGGGTCAGGCGCTTCCGCAGCCGGCGAACCTGCTGGGCGACCTTGGAGGGGTCCACGCCCCGTCGCCACGATTGCTCCAGCATCTTAGCACAGCGGACCATGTGCGGGTCACTGTACTGTCCTGTGCCGTCGAGATTGACGGCCTCCTCGATGTACCCCTCCAGGGCCAAAAAATGCTTCTGGATGCAGTCCGGGCACCGCTTGGCTGGGATGTTGAGATGCTCCTCCAACAGCACGCAGTGCTTCGCGGCTTCGCGGTTGCTACAGCGTGGGTCTGAGAGGGGGTACACGTCATCTCCATCTTGGGCGTTAGAGCCGTACCAGCGTGCCTTCGCTGACGTTGTGGACCATCGCGAAGGGGAACACCTGACCGTCTTTTGGGCCTCCCCCGATGGGGAACACCAGTGAGAGGCTCTGACCGTTCGCGCTCTGGCCGTTCACCGCCTTCACCGGCTTGCCCTGGTACACCCCGTCTGTGGCGCTGCTGAGGGTGCTTCCGGGCCCGAACTTGTCTTTGATGTAGCGGACCTCAGACATCGAGAGCCCAGCGAACTCGGCGCGCAGGTAGTAGTACCAGCCGGCGTAGGCCGCCGCCGCCACCGCACCGCACCGCCGATGATCCACTTGCGTGTCTTGGCTTTCATCCCTGTCTCCGTCGTCAGCAGTTACACCAACTCGTCTTTCATGCCGTCCTTGTAGACCGCGTAGGCGACCGGGATGGACGCCGTCTCAACGACCTTGGGGAAGCGTTTGAACAGGGCGTGGAACCCGCTGTAGCCCTCGTCCACGAAGCCCTTGTAGCCGCCGCGCTTGCCGTAGACCAGCCAGCCCCGGCGTGGGTTGCCGCTGGGGTCGTTGGGCGCACGGATTTTGACCGCGTAGCAGATGTTCTTGTCGTAGACCTTGATCTTGTATGCCATGTCAAACCCCCTTTACGTCGGGCAAATCCAGCGCGAGGGTCGCGGCGTGGAATTGGACGGTCGCGTCGTAGAAGTGCGTCTTGCGAGCATCACCGCTCGACGCCCGTGCGAGCGTCAGAGCGCAGAACCCTTTGGAGATTCTCTTGAGCGCCCTGTCGCGCCCGTAGCGGTTCTTGTGGCCGATCTTCGCCGTCGCCGAGACCATCAACCGGGTCACTTTCTCGATCAACCGCTTGGGGCCGCCAGTGCCCTTGAAGGACCGCCCGCCGAGGTAGTTGTCAATGCCTGCGATGGCCTCGTCAATGTCGTGTGCCATGCCCACATCGTCTCGCGTTGCCATTTGCTGCTCCTACTCCCACTCGTCATCGTCGTCGCTGTCGTGCCACCACTCCGGGGGCTCCCAGTCGTCAAGCTCGTACTGGACGGTCTCCTCGATCTGCCCCTCGATGTCCTCGTCGTCCAACTCTGCCGCCGGCTTGCCCAGGTTGATGGTGCCGCCGACCTCAGCCTCGGCCTGCCCAAACTGGCCGTAGATGGTCATCGAGCCCTTGTACTCGACCTGCGCCCCGTGGCCCTTGCGGCGCCCCCTCGCACCTTTGGAGAGCCACTTCCACTTGACGCCCTCCATGCTGCCGGGCCCGAAGCCGTGCCAGTCCTTGGGGTCGTCGGCCTTGTACCGGCCCAGGCCCTTGATGGGTAGATCGGTCTTGATGCGGACAAAGCCAATGCTGTCGGTGAAGCGGTCGGCCCCGGAGACCAGGGCGGCGCGGACGGTGATCCACTCCTCTTTGCCGTCAGGGAAGATCGGCAGGACGTACTGCTTGACGGTCGCCCGACGCGCCGGCACCCACTTGCCCTTCTTCCACTTGCCAGTACCGACGCGCTCCCGGTCGCGTTGGCGATGCGTGGCGCGAGCCTCATCCACCCGGCGGTCGGCCTCCAACGCCCACGCCAACGGCGCGGGAGTCCACCGCCCGTTGATGTATGCGTCGCCTGCGCCGATGCTGGGTCCAGCCATTAGAACGTGTCCCAGAGGTAGTTGACCAGATCGAGGCGGTCAGCCCAGTAGCGCCCCGCGCTGTTGGTGGACAGGGTGATCGCGTCGATCTTGCCCGCCTTGTCCACCTTGACGTTGAAGTCGATCCAGACGACGTAGCTGCCCCACTCGTTCATGGCGTGGTAGCTGTTGTGCAGGACCAGCTTACCGTTCTTCTGGAGGGTAGCGGTCCAGTCAGCGTCGATGCCGCTGCCGTGAATGTCGATGACGTTCTCAGCGGTCTTGCGCTGCATGAACGTCAACGCGAGGTCGTCGAGGTCGGCGTTGTCGTAATAGGCCATGATGTTGCTCCCTTTCGTGGCGCTTTACGCCATCAGTTTCTTGATCTGCTTCCGGTAAATGTACCCACCGACCAGCAGGGCGCCGAGAATCCACAGCTTGCTGGGGCCGCCCCCGTCTGCCGGAGGATCTCCAGCCAGCCCCATACCAGTCGGATACCGGGCCGCGCCGGTTGAGAAGCCGCGCCCGCCCTGGGCGCCCATCTGCTCAAGGCCGATGGCGGTGGGGTAGAGCGCCGCACCAGACGAGAAGTCGAAGCCGTGCCCGCCCAGGCCGCCCATCTGCTCAAGGCCGATGGCGGTGGGGTAGAGCGCCGCACCAGACGAGAAGTCGAAGCCCTGCTCCGCGTCGAACCGGGCGACAGCCTCCTGTGCGGCGGCCATGATAGCTGCCTGATCGTGTTGCTTTGCCATGATGTGTCTCCTAGTTGTGGGGGTCGGTGATGACGTAGTCTGAGCCTGCAAACGAAAACTCAGAGATCTCACCGTTGATCTCGGTGTCTCGGGCAAAGCCCTGGTAGTCAAAGTACATATCGACGGTCTTGGGGTCCAACTCCCCCACGCCGCCCATCTGCTCAACGTAGTCGTAGGCCCACTCCTCTTTGTCACCCTGGACGATGTAGTGGTCGTCGGCCCACTCAGCGAGACCATCGGCGGTGGGTTTGGTGAAAACACCATGATCGAGAGCGAAGGCGATGCCAGGGAAGTGGTCTTCGTCCACGTCGGCCATGATCTCAACAAAGAGCAGCAAGTCGCCGTAGTAGTGGGTGCTGCCGGCGATGGCGTCCCAGATGCCCTGCTCCTCAGAGGTGCCGTCGATAAACTCGGCGCTCCACTCCTCAAAGCGGCCCTTGATCTTCTTGTCGAGCAGCTTGTCGAGGCTCTCCTGATCATCAGCGTCTTCGCTGTCGATGTAGAGCCCGCTGGCCCCGCCGTAGGGGTTGATGTAGATGTTTGCCATGTCAATTCGCTCCTAGTTCTGGCGGAACGCCACCATGCCGTTGTCCAGATCCAACTGGTTGTGGTCGTAGTGGGCCAAGAAGTGAGCCACACCGTCCGTGTCCACCGCGTCCTGCGACGCAGCGTCGTAGTCGAGGGACGCAAAGTTCTGGTCGGACAGATTCCCACCCAGGCCCAGGCCTTCCCACCAGCCCAGCGGGTCGCGCAGGATGTACTTCTCGGTCTCGTCGGCCATGTCGTAGGCAAGATCGTCACGGGCGTTGGTGACCAGCGTCTCGTAGTCGTTATCGTAGCTGTCGGAGATTGCGTCCAGCTTCTCTTTCTCGTAGTCCAACTCGGCCTCGCGCCTCTCGGACAACGGCTTGTCGTTGTCGATGGCGGCGTCTTCGATGTCGGAGATCTCCTCCAGGCGGGTCTCAGCCGCGTCCCGGTCGGCCTCAAGATCGTCGGCCTCGTCTTGGATGCCCGCAGCCTCCAGCACATCCCAGTCAGCCATGTCAGCGTAGTAGCTGTCAGCCTCCTCGGCGGCGATGATGCGGGCGTCGGTCGGGTAGATCTTGATGAAGTTCGACAGCCAGGACTGCGTGAACATGCTGGCGTCCTCCTCCAACATATCCTTGACGTAGTCCACGGCGGCGGCCTCGGCGGCGTCGTAGTCCTCAAAGACGAGGTATTCGCTGCGTCCGGGGCCTTCATAGGAGGTTGCCCCCCGTAGCCCGGAGTGGTGCAGCGCCTCGGTGAAGTCCTCAGCGTCGTCGCCGGTCGCTTCTGCCAGGGCCTCTCGTACTTTGTCGCTCATCTCAGATCTCCGATGGTGTCGTGAAAACGAAACTCAGATTTGGGGCTGCACCCCTAGTTGAGATGGTTTTCCAACCATTTCCATTGCTGGGCGCTGTCGTTGATGGCCTCGCTCTCGACGGCGTCAATCTTCTTCATCGCCGTCACGCCCCGCGCCTTGAAGGTGGCATCCGCCTCGACCCCCACGTCCCCGTCAGAGGTGTAAGGGAGCGACTCGTCCAGCGCGCCCTCGTCCAGCCCCAGCGTATCCTCGATCTCATACTGCTCGTCCCACTGATCGCGGCAGATGGCGTAGATCTGTGCGCTCTTACCGACCGGCACGATCTCCACGGTCATGTAGCGGATCTCTTTCTTGGGCGACGAGTAGATACGGATCGGGTCGCCCTTGCCCTGCAAGGCGTCCTTGATGGCCGCATAGGCGTCCGGGGCGTAGTCATCCCAGACCTCCGCACTCGTTGACCAGCACGACCACTTGAGGTCCACATTGTAGTCGGTGAATGCCGTCCGAGGCGACGACACCGCAGGCACCTCGACCTCGACCACAAACTTGATGTCCATGGACCCCCAACGGCTGCCTCGCTGGATGTGGACGCCTTCGCGCTCCAGAACCTTGGGCGTCACACCCTCCAGATAGGTGTATCCCGGGGAGCGGCGCTGGGCCGCCGTCCGGCGGTCGCCCACGTAGCTCTCGTAGTTGGCGCCCTGCTTCAGCAGCAGGTAGTCCTGCACATAGCCGGGCAGGTTCTCAGCCTTGCGCGTCCAGTTGCCCCGGCTGTTCAACCGAGCGCCCCGGAACATCAGACCGTACTTGCGGACACCGATCCAATTCCGCGTCTCAACCTGCCACTTCTGCTTCTTCTGCTTCGCCATTCCGTCCTCCGAGTGTTGGTATAGGGGCACCACCCATCATACCACTCTCAATTCTTTACGGCTACCCATAACAGACTCTACCTCGGCGGCTTCGCCGGCACGTCCACAGGCACAATGGCCAACTTGTCGTAGCGCAGGTCCGCGCCGCCGTCGATGATGTCCCGCTTGGCCTCATCCTTGGTGGCGTACAACTCCCCAGCCCCATTCGGGCCCCAGAGATACCAAGACCGCCCGTTCCACCCCAGCACCGTCCACCTATGCTTGGTGGCGACCGGGACTTCGTAGAGGGGGTTGCGACGACGGTGCTTCCACGGCGGATGGGGCTCGCGGTGGTAGATCACATCCTCGGTGGCGCGGTGTCGGTCGCCCTCGTGCCAGCCCTGGCGTAGCGTCTCCAGTTGGTTGCGGATCATGGCACGCCGATTGGCAGGGATGCCCCGGGTCTGGTCGAGCCGGGCCAGGGCGTTGTCCACATGGCTGATCGACACGCTGCCCAGGTGGTTGCGGTAGGGTAGCTTGCGCTTGCTCAAGGGGTGGGTGCGCCGACCACGCTTCTTACCCCCCGGAGCGACGTACATGAAGGCGCTGTCGGGCAGGCTGTCTCGGTACTTGGCGCTCCACTTGCTCATCACTTCATCCCGTTCTGGCAGCCGCTCAGGCCCATGATGTTCATTTGCATCGTCAGAGGGATGGTGCTGAGTGCAGCCTTTCCGGTCTCTATCATGTACTTGGCGTTCTCGGCGTTGATCGCGTCAAGCTCCTCCTTGAGGGCCTTCTTCTTATTCTGGGCCGCGATGAGAGCGGCCTTGGTCTTCTGCGCCTTGAGCAGTTCAGCGTTGAGTACGTTGAGATCCTCCTCGATCCCGTCCTTCTTGGCCTTGTCGGCGGCGGCGTCCTTCTTGGCCTTAGCGGCCTTGATCTTGTCGTCGGCAGCCTTGTTGGCGGCGTCGGCAGCCTTGTTGGCGGCGTCGGCAGCCTTGTTGGCGGCGTCGTCGGCGGCCTTCTGGTCCACCTCAGAGCCGGTCACGGCGGCCTTGTCAGCGGCGAGATCTGCGGCGACCTCGGACTTATCAGCCTTGTCAGCGGCGAGATCTGCGGCGACCTTGGACTTATCAGCCTTGTCGGCGGCCTCAGTAGCCTTCTCCTCCTTGGTCTTCCTGCCGGCATACACGCCGTAGCCCACCCCCGCGAGAGCGATCACGCCCATCCAGTGCCACTTGGTCATTTTCATGGTCTCTGCTCCAATTCCAAAACTCAGATTTCGTGTAGAGGTTACTTGCGCTTCTTGGTGCGGTTGGCCAGCATCCACGCGGCCAGTCCACCCAGGGCCAGGACCAGAACAATGGTTGCCGTCTTGCTGGCGCCCCCGCTACCAGCATTCGCCTGGAAGACAATGTCCTTGGGCGTGATGTTTGGCTTCGGAGGCTTCTTGCTGCTCGTCTTGATGGGGTCTTCTTGAAGGTAGACGTGCTGGCCCACAGCCGAAGCTGCCCAACCCTTGATGGGTTTGGCCACATAGACCCACTCCACGTTGGTCTTGGACATCTCCTTGGTGTACGGCGTGGGCATCTCCCACACCACCCCGTCAGGCATCTTCACGTCCTTGATGCCCTCCAAAACAATGTGAATCTTCTGTCCCCGCTTGAGCTTGCCGACGACTTTGCTTTCCGCCTTGGTCGTCGGGGAGGTGCGAACCCTCAGCCCGTCAACTTTGACGTACATCGGCTCCAATGTGGCTAGATTTGCCATGACAGGCTCCTACAGTTGCGACCAGCAGTTGGCACTAAAGTTGTGCAACTTTCTTCGCCGTTTTGATGAACTTGCCCATGCCCTCGTACACGTCGTCGATGTAGGAGAGGTGATTGTAGAAGGTGGTGGACATGGGGTCCACGCCGTAGTTGGAGATCTTGCCCTTCGCCCCCTCAAAGATATTCATCGCGGTCAGCCAGTGCTGCTGGGCCGTCTTCATGTGGAAGATCATCTTCTGGAGGTCCGAGTTCAGCGACATCTCCAGGGCCTTCTTCTTCTGCTTCTTGGCCAGCATGGCGGCCTTCTTCTTGGCAGCCTGACCCTGGGCCTGCGCCTGGACAGCCTGCTGCTGCTGCGCGGCACGCTTCTGAATCAAAGCGTTCTGCATCGCCTTCTTCTGGGCGCGAGCCTGAGCCTGCATCTCTCGTGGGGTGTTCCTGGCCATGACTGTCTCCTTGCTGTTATTACTTCTTCTTGTTGACGACCTGACTGACAACCAAAATACCGAGCAGCCCGGTCGCTACGAGCAACAAGGGCGTGTTGTCCTTGCCGCTGCTACCCGACCCGGCGCTCCAACCGCTATCTTTCTTGCCGCCTTGCGATGCCGGCAGCCCTGCGTCGGCGTCAGGCTTCTTGCCCTTCGCCTTCTGTTGAATGTCGTACATGAGCTTGGCCTTCTTGGCCTTCTTGGCGAAGTGGGCAGCCCACTTCGCGTTGTCGAAGCCCTTGAAAATCTTGGACCTAATCGAGAACAGCGCGTACCACGGCACCTTGCACTTCTCCCCCGTATCCCAGACGTACATCGCACACCGCGCACCAGGGCCGCTGCCGCTCTTGGGGAAGCCCGTGAGCTTCTCAGACTCATCCTTGACGATGCGCCACGCCAACTCCTTGATCGACACCTTCTTCCAGATGCAGGAGTTGTCCTGCACCGCGCTCACGGTGTCGAGGGTGTCATCCAGCAAGTGCCGGATGGCGTTGGTGATTGATGCTACAACAGCAGCACTTACAGCAGCCATATCAGTCTCCCTTGTCGCCCTTGGCTTTGGTGTAGCCTGCGACCACCACCGACAGCACCTTGTCTCGATAGGCCGCCAGCGTGGCCGGCAGCATGTTCACCGGGATGCCCATCTTCTCCATGGTCGCGATAACGTCCTTGGCGGCGGGCTCCACGTCAGCCAGCTTGATGCCGGCCTTCATGAGCGCCAGCACCCAGGCGACCGGGAGCCCGACCTCGGCGGCGACCTTGGACGCCGCCTCAAAGTTGGGATCTTTGGCAGACTCCTGGGTGACGTGGTCCGCAGAGAAGGCCCGCAGCAGCACGTCGTCCACCCACTCGGGGCGACCATACGCCTGCCAAGCCGCCCAGACGACGCCTCCAATCACGGCCCAATGGATCAGTCCAAAAAACACAACTCAAAATCCTAGCTGGTGAAGAACGACACCAGCACATAGCAGATGCAGTTGGCGTCAGTGGCCTCTGCGGTCACAAACCGAAGCTGATCGCCAGCGTCGATCTGATAGTTGGCGTCGTTGATCTGCCCGGCCCTAACCACCGTCGTGTCTGCCGCGTCGAGGTCCATCGCGTCAGTGATCGCGGCAGCCCCGTTCTGGACCGTCACCTCGTCGCCCGCGCCGCCAACGCCGTTGGTCTTGACGCACCACGAGTCGATGACCTCGACGTTGCGGTCCATGACGATGTTGATGGTGCCAGCGCCCGCGATAACCTGCCGAAACAGGCCGGTGAGCGTGGGCCGGGTCTCACTGGCCACATACTCCGTCGCGATCATCGCGCTCATGGAGTTGAACAGGACATCTTTCTCAACGATCTTCGTTCCCTGTGCCATCTGCTCTCCTCTCCTACATCCGGGCTGCTGCCCAGACGCTCACGACGGCAGCGCCGCCACTAGCGTTTGTGATCAAGATCTCAACCTCTTGGCCGAAACCGCCCGTGTCTTGGTTGATCAGGTCTGTGCCGCCGGTCACCGCCTGGGTCCGATCCACCGTGATGCCCCGCGTGAGCCCCTTGATCCGCTTGACCAGGGTGACGTTCACGTCGCTGGCCACCATCACCACCAACTCACGAGCGTGGATGGTCGGGATCGAGGCGATGGCCTGGGTGGTGTCACCGTGGGGCACCGCGAGATCTCTGACCTCACCCTCGGTCACCATCGGCAGGATGCGGAACAGCTTGTTGATGATTGGTCCGAGCATCAGGACACCGCCCGCACGAGTGACACTTCAGCCTCTCGGCCCGCGTCAACGACCCTGCCACCGTGCAACTGAGTCTGCACACGCACCGTCTGGGCCGAGGTGTCCCGATTGGTCACCACCAGCCCCACCTTGGCCGCCGCGTAGGGGGACAGGTCACACACCACCGTGCCCCGGGACAACAGGAGCGTGCCGGTCACGTCCTCAGTCATCGTGTACGGTGCCGAGTTGGCCCCCATCGGGTAGATGGTCGTCTGCAAGACCGCCGTGAGCGTGCCCAGGTTGGCCAAGCTGGCCGCCCAGACCGTGAAGGTCACCCGGGGCTCGCTGGCGGCGATACCGTCAGCCATCGCGCCAACGAGCGCGGCATTGCCGATCCACGGCTGCCGCACGATGGGCGACTCAGGCGTCATGGCGACGCCCACGCCCGAAAAGAGCTTCTGCGTTGTGCTTGAGATCAGGCTTCTCACCGCTGCGCTCCTATGGGCGGGCGGCAGCGGCTACGCGGATGTGCTGCTACCGACCCAGATTCAGCATGAGGACCGACCACTCAAGGTAGATGTCGATGGTCAGCCCAGAGTTGTTGGTCGCCTGCACGTTGTAGGCAAGGTTGCCCCGGAAAGCCTCGGGGACCATGTCCACGTCCGGCCACGCTCCGCTGCCGAAGTTGAGGAACGCTGGCGTGTCCTCAATGATGATGAGTTGATCCTCACGGACGATGTTGACGTTGAACAGGGCCAGATCGATCTGGGCAATCGGGCCGGTACGCAGGGCGCACGCCCGCCGATCAGTCAGCACGCAGTTCTTGCCGCCGCCCGGGTTGAACCGGACGATGCTGTTGGCGCCCGTCGCCAGATCGTCGTAGAAGATCCGACGCTTCACTGAGATGATGGAGCCGGTCTTGTACCACTCGTCAGGCTGGTCGTGGGTCAGCGGGTTGCCGACGCGATCCGCGAACAGCCACCGCGTCAGGTCCGCACCCATCGCGTCGCCGTAGCGTGCGAAGTCGGGAGCCACCGGGCCGTATTTTGTCTGCCAATTCTTGTCCACGATTCACACTCCCGTAGAACGACGATGGGGCGAGCGCCGAGGTGGCACCCGCCCCATGTCGGTCGTATTGACGTGGCGGGGCGCCGTGGACTAGCCGCCGACCGTAGGCAAGGTCATCAAGTAGCCCTCAAAGGTCTGCTTGATGCCGATGCCAGCAGAAGCCGCCTGACCCGTCAGGGTGTTGTTGTTGCCAACCTCAAGCTCAACATCAACCTGGACCAAGGGCGGCCAGATGACAGGCAGCGGCAGTGCGCGGCGGGTGCTGATGGGGCCGCCGTTCTGCTGAAACTCGTAGGTCACGCCCGCAGCAGGACTCGTAGCTGATGTCGGGAAGCCCCAGGTGCCGCCACCCTGCGGGTAGTCAGCGAGGGAGCCGATGGTGCGCTGGATGTTGTCGCCAACCTTCAGCTTCCACACAACGTCCGAGAGGATGCCCAGCATGTCGTCCGCGCCGTCGATGAAGCGTGGCAAGACCCAGGTGGTGGCGTTGGCCTGCCAGAAAACTTCAAAGCCACACTTGATGCCCAGATAGGTGGAGTTTGCCGACATTTGGCCATTGTTGAACGTGACGTTCGTCTGCTGGTACGTCGAAGCCGCCGTATTTCCCTGACCCGCCTGCCCACGGGCGATTGAGAACAGCTTGACCGTCTGCCCACCCGTGAGGATGCTGGCGCCAGTCAAGGTGAACATGCCGGTGGACCAGAGGTCGCTGGCGCTGGCGAACGTGGTGTCACTGACAAGTATACCCTTGCCGGCATCCACGACCATCTTGCTGAAGGGGGCGAGGTCCGCAAAGACCGTCTTTTCGTTGAGAGCCATCTTGTTCTCCGTGCCGAAGGCTGGGGCAGCTTCTCGCTCGCCCAAGGGGTTTGCAGGTCGTCAGGCGACCTAGTTGAAGCCGCCGAAACCGGCGATCTTGATGCTGTTGTCGTTGGGCAGGTACGCCCCGCTGTAGCTGTTGTCGTTGGGCAGGTACGCCCCGCTGTAGCTGTCGTCGTCGGGGCTGAAGTACGCCCCCGCGCCGAGCAGGCCGCCGTACTGGGCGCTGTCGTTGCCGATCCACGCGCCGCCGAAGCCGCCATCCTTGTCCGGGGATGTGTCGCCCTTCTTGGCCGCAGCCGCAGCCTTGGCCGCAGCCGCAGCCACATCGTCTTCCTCGCCGGCCACGGTCTTGAGGACCGAGGCGACGCCCTTCTGGACCTGCTTGCCGATGATGGCGTTGGTCGCCTGGAACAGGGCCGCGTAGGCCATGAACTGGCCGATCTTCTTGGCCTTGGGGGACTTCTGGCCGAAGTGCATGACGGCGATGGCCGCACCGAAGGTCGCGGCGGGGCCGATGAGGCCGCCGAGCATGTCCTTGGCGGTGCCGTCCTCCATCTCGTTGACCTTCTTGGCCACGAAGGGGACACCAACGACGAGGTTGCTCAAGAAGATGGCACCCGCGCCAGCGACCGCGATCTCCAAGATCGGCAGATCCTTGATCATCGCCATGACGTTCTGGGCCTTGGCCTTCGCACCGGGATTCCGGCGGCGGCGGCGCTTGGACAGCGTCCTACGCTTGCGGGAGGGGTTCCGGCGGCGAGCCAGGGCCGTGGACTTGCGGCGCTTGGGATTGGTCCGGCGCTTGCGACCCGAGGTGGTCTTCTTCCGCTTGGCGGCGCTGCGCTTCTTGCGACGGGGGTTGGCGATCAGTGTCGATGAACGTCGGCGCTTCTTCGCCGCTCCGAGTCGCTTCGTAGCCATGGATTTGCTCCCGTGAGATTCGTTGCCCGAGATTCAAGATCTCGCGTCAACTATGATGCACACAATCTCAGAGGGAGCAACAGCGATCAGTCCACGATGCCACGATCCTCGATACGCATTTTGCCGCCGATAACGACGTAAGCACTCGGACCCCAAGCATAAATCATCGGGAAGGTGCCCGACTCCTCGCCATGCTCGTGGTAGTAGTGGTGAAACTTGCCGTCCTTCTTGGCCCCGTAGTGGATCTCCTCGGCTACGCCCAGCAGGGAGAAGGGCACCTCGGGGCCAGGAAACTCCCGCACTGCAACGGTTTTGGACTCGTCGCCCCAGTGAAATCCCTTGAATTGTTCTTCGGCAGTCTTGAAATCCGTCTCACGCCACTCGTTGGAAATCTGACGCATCGTATCATGATCATATTCAAGGCTCAGGATCTCATCTGCTTGCGTCCAGACCTGCCAACCGTCCGTGTTCAAGTTGATCTGAGAGCAGTATTCGACCAACTCGTCCTCGGACCCAAAAAACGCCCTGCCGGTCTTGTCGTGGCGCGCAATAATGTCCTCGTCATGACCTAGCATCCGGTAGGCAGCAGCCGCGCAGGCGAGGTTCTCGTTGGCGTCGTCGTACTCAAACGCCCATGACAGGGACTCCTCGCCGTCGCCGTCGTCTTCGTCTTCGTCCTCAAACTCAGCCTCCTCGTACTCCTGGCTCTCGTCCTCGTCCTCCTCGGCATCCTCCGGGTTGAGGCGCGGATTGGCATAGGCGGTCTCAACACCAAAGGACGACGCGGCCTCCTCCACCTTCTGATGGGCGACGTTTTTGAGGGTGCGGCCCAGGCCGTTGGCGATCTTGTTCCATGTGTCGGTCATGATTTTTTGCTCCTGCCGGTGCCGGCAAACTTCCAGATCACTACGCCAGCGATGACCAAGGGGATGATGCCGCCCTTCCACGAGAACAGGTAGGTGCCCACCTTGTTCCAGAAGGCGGCGGTGTCCTCGTCCACGTTGCGCTGCATGTTGTTGTTCTTCTTGATGGCCTTGGCGAAGCCCTTGGCGACCACCCAGCGGTGCGCCCACGGGTTGCGCTTGCGGAGCCTATACAGGGCGCTATTGAGGTCCACCGACTCGCCCAGGCACTCCACGTCGATGTCGTCCACGGACAGGTGCGCGGTGCCCAGGAACTTGCCGGGCACGTCGCTGCCGCCACCACCGAGCCAGCCAGAGATGGCGCACGCCTGGGCAGGCGACACCCACGGCAGGATGGCGTGATTCGCCGCCTGGACCTCTTGGAGGTTGGCCAGGGGCGTGGTCCAGGGTTTGTTGGCCAGCGCGCCGAGGCGCTGGGTGAACTGCTTGGCGACCGGGGTGTTGGGGGTCGCCTTGATGGTGATGAGCCCCAGCGGGTCGGAGCCCAGGGTCTTGACGATGCCGCCGTTCTCTACTGCGAATCCCATACTGTCACTCCCAGTCCTCAACCGCCTCGTGAACGTCGAGCATGACCCGCCTAATGGCCCGCCGGCCCAGGCTGGCGATCTCGTCGGCCAGCGTCGGGGGCGGGACCACCTCAGCCTCGATGAAATCTGAGTTTTGAAAAGCGGCGCTGGCTCTCGTTCTGGCTTCTACCGGCTCGATCACCGTGATCTCACCCATGGACTCTGGCTCTACTTCCCCTTGAAGAACCTGCCGAGCAGGTATCCCAGCGTCACGATCATCAGGCCCCTCAAGGCCCAGTGCGGATCTGAATGTGCTGCCCACCAATCCTCCGGCGTGGGAAGGCGGATGCCTGGAGCCGTAAAAACCGAAGGGTGTCGCTTCAATACGTTCGCGGAACCGCCGGAGGTCGGGATCTTCATGTTCCATTCGGCTTCCGACCTCCAGACCGGGTCCACGACCCGCTCATACTTCGGGTTCAGAGGAGGTAGTCCTACCACGGCCCGGATGTGGAAGCCGTGCCCTTTCTCGTTGGCGATCACCTCGCCGCGACAGGGGAGCCCCTGCGCGATAGCCAAGGCCAAGAACAAAGTCGTCAGGTCGTCGCAGTCACCGCCCTTGGCGACCAAGGCTGTGTGGACAGGGTTGCGTAGAATCTCCGCGAACTCCCGCCTGTATTTGAGGCCCTCGACGTAGCTCTCCAGCGCGTCAACGATGTCAGATGCGGAGTTGCCGACGTTTCTGCACAGCTTCAGCGACAACTGCTGGATGCGCCGATCCTGGGCGTACTCGTAACCCATCGACTCAATGAGGGCCAGCTTGTCGAGGATACCTTGGATGCCCGTGCGGGTGTGTGCGACGCTGTAGCCGAACATGGAGCAGCCTCCGGCCTGGGGCCCTGGAGAGATCAACCAACGGCGCTGCTGTCACCACCGCCCATGCCGCCTACCATACCAGACATGAAGTCTGCCGCACCATCCTCGTCCTCAGCCTCGTCCTCGGGCACGTCATAGATGACGCCGCCCTGGGAGTCCCCAAGGACCGGCTCGATGTCGTCAGCCTCCTCCATCGCCCGCATGACGGCGGCCTCCAGAGTCGGGTTGCCTTTGACGGCGGCGATGAAGCTGCTGGCCGCCATGTCAGGGTCTTGCATGGCGACCGCCGCGAGGGCCTTCGGATTCGCGATCAGGTTGCTCGCCAAGGACGCAGGATCAGCCTGCTGGGCGCCCCCCTGGTCCGGCTGAGGCATCGCCCCGCCCCGGAGCATCTGCAACACCGGAGCCGCCTTCATCAGCATGTCCATCACGCCGTCGTCATCGTCGTCATCGTCGTCAGCATAGTGAGGCATCTGGGCCTGGGCCCGGTTGGAGGCCAACTGGTCGAGCAGCACGAGCATCTCGATGGCTTGGCGAGGGTCTGTGCCCGAGGAGCCAGCGGGGGTTCTGGAGGCTAGGGCGTTGGCGCTCTGAATCTTCAAGAACCCGTCCAGCAGCCGCTCAGAGACGTTGTCGCCCTGCGCGGGGCGGGGATCAGTATTTGAGTTTCGATTTTCCAGCACGACGCTACCAATCGAGGACAGCGCCCCCATGCCGGCGGTCAGCAGGGTGCTGGTCAACTCCGCTCGCGCCTGCCGGTTGGCGGCCTCCAACTCCAGCCGCGCCCGACGCTCCTCAGCGTCGGACTCGGCCTTGGCCCGGCGCTCCTCGGCGTCAGCTTCAGACTTGGTCTGTCGCTCCGCAGCCTCCGTCTCAGCCTTGAGCCGGGCCTCCCGCTCCAGGCGGTCTTGGCGTACCTCCTCGCGGGCCTGCCGCTCCTCCTCCCGCTTCTCGTCGCGGGCCTGCCGGCGCTCATCACGCTCGCGCTCTTGCTCTCGGCGCAGACGGTCCCGCTCTTGATCAGAGCGCCGACGCGCCTCGTCTCGGCGGGCGGCCTCAGCCTCCCGCGTCGCGGTCATCTGCATCTGGAGGGACATGAATTGCAACATGGGGTCCATCATGGAGCCCATCTGCTGGGCCACCGGGACGGGGACGGGGGTGTCTTCGGACTCGTCCTCGTCGTCGGAGTGCTGGGTGGCTCGCCCCACCTTGAGGATGGTCGCGAACTTCTCCATGGGCCTGCCGTCCGGGCCTTCGGGCATCACCCGGTAGCGACCGTGGCCGTAGTAGTCCCTCAGATCGGGTTCGTAGGGCCTGCCGGGGTACTTGTCCTTGAACACCCAGCCGTCGTCCTCCTGGCGATAGATCAGCCACTCCATCGTCTCCAGATCTTGCACGGAGATGGGCTCAAGGCCGGTGGGCATGTCGTCAGAGTTGTCACCGACGACCTTGGAGATGGTGTGCTGATGGTTCACTGTCACGGTGCCTCTCTCCAGATCTTCCGCCGAAACGTGGACGCCTGCGGGTTGTGTCTGAGTCGCTCTCTTGGTAGCCATACAAACTCCACTGTCGGAAATCTCCCTCGCAGGGTAAAACTTGTAGCCGCCACGTCAAGCCCCGTCGTGCAGGAGGAGCCCAGTTGCCCGACTATTCATATCAGCGGCGTATCATCCACAAGGTCGAGCGCCTGTTCGCTGGCGGCCACAACAAGATCACCATCCAGGCACCCACTGGCAGCGGTAAAACCCGCATGGCGCTCAGGCTGGTGGAGCGGGCCGGTCTGCGCCGCGTCCTGTATACCGTACCAACCCAAGAGATTCACACGCAGACCCACGAAGGCTTTGAGAACGCCGGCCTCAAGCACGTCAACCTGCTCGCTGGCACCCGACCCTCGCTGCGCGGGCACAAGGTCGTGCTGGCCACCAACGGCACCCTCGTCCGACGCATCAAGGAGGGGTACTTCGATGCGTGGTACGCCGAATACCTCATCGTCGATGAGATCCACCGCCTGCTCGACCAGCACAAGTCCACCATCACCGAGTTCAACAGCCGCGTCGTTGGGCTGACCGCCACGCCCGTGCGCCTCGACGGCAGAGAACTATCTGACCTCACCCCGCAGATGGTGGTCGGCCCCTCCATCAAGTACCTCACCAAGACAGGGCGGCTGGTGCCGTGCCGGTGCTTCATCGCCCGGGGCCCGGAGATCTCCCAACTGCGGATGCTCCGAGGTGACTACGACCGCCGCGCCATGGAGGTCGCCTTCACCGGGCGGGACGTGGCGGCGGCCATCGTCAAGGCGTGGAAGATGCGCGCCGCCGGTCGCCGCACCATCGTGTTTACCGCCGGGGTCACGGCCAGCCAAGCCCTGGTCTCAGCCTTCACGCAAGCGGGACTGACGGCGGTCCACATCGACGCCAAGACCCCGGATAAGGACCGAGACGCCGCCCTGGAGATGCTGCGCTCCCACAAAATTGATGCCATCTGCAACGTGGGCCTGTTCATTGAGGGCCTGGACCTCGTCGAGACCGAGTGCGTGCTGCTGGCCATGGGCACCATGAGCCTCGCCAAGTACCTCCAGTGCGTCGGTCGAGGGCTGCGGTTGTCGCCGCACACCGGCAAGAAGAATCTGGTCGTCATTGACTGCGGGGGCAACATCTCCCGGCACGGCCCCCCAGACGGCGACCGGGACTGGGCCAATCACGGCCTGTACCTCGGAGGGCAGGTCAAGGCGTGCCGCTTCTGCGCCGCGCTACGCGACTTGGACCGGACGCCGTGCCCCTCGTGTGGTTGGAAAGACCCCCTCCCCCCGGGACGCTTGCCGCGAGCCCTCAAATCCGAATCCAAACGCACGCCGGGACGACCAGTTCCAGGCTGGGCTCGACCAGTGGCCTCAATCTGGGTAAGCTCCGAACGCGAACGACAGCGCCACGGGTATCCTTTACCTACCCCACACTGCGCTGGATACACCGAGAGCCGCTGCATGAGGGCGCTAAGGGGTCGATGAGATGGGGGACTGGGCCGCTCTACTTTCACAATCACCCCTTATCGCAATGGTCATCACCCTGGGCGGTGTCTGCACCCATCTGTACCGCTCCAAAGAGTCGCTCCAGCGGGAGAAGGACACGATGCAGGCCCAACACACCGCTGACCTAGTCGCCGCCACGCAGGGGCTCCAAGCCCTGACCGCCGACAGCCTGGGTAAAGCCTTCGCCGCCCAGTCCGAATGGACTGAGGCGCTGCGGAAGCTCCGAGAACAACTACGCGATGGGGGAGTCTGATGTCCACGAGCCTTGTAGACGCCCGCCTCGGACTCCAGACCGCCTTGGCCACCCTCAACTCCAACGGCGCAATCTCCCGAGCCCGGCCCAGCAAGCGGTACGCCCCCGCAGAGCAGAAGCTCATCCGACGACGCTTCCACCGCACGGTCTCAGGGGTGCAGCGTCACCACACTGAAGCCTGCGTGGACTCCAGCCTCCCCAACGCCGCCGCGCTGGCCGCGTGGCTGCTGAACGCATGGCCGCTGCCAGGACAGGCACCGGACGTGTGCCACGTCTGCCCAAAAAACAAGTACCCTGACGCCACCGTGTTCGTGACCACCGAGGATGTGGCTGAGGACGACTTCTACAAAGACTGGTGGCACCTCAAGCTACCGGCCCTGGGCGTGGTGTTCTTGATCAGGAGCAAACAATGAGACGGTTGATCGCAATTCTGAGTTTCGTTTTTGTTGGGTGCAGCCCGGCTTTGACGTGTGACCGCGCCACCTTGGCGTTGTGGCAGGACAAGGCTGAGACGGTCACGCCGTACACAGCAACCATTCGGTGCTACACTTCCGGCGCTCACGTCGATCATCACGTCCTGCGAAGCAAGACCAAGATCAAAAGCGCCTTTGTTTTGAGCAAGCCCGCAACCCCGACAGGAGACACACCATGAGCATCGTCAAGTCCCTCTGGAGCCAATTCGGCGGCAAGAAGCTGATCATCATCGTCGGCGTGTTCGCCGGATTCCTGACTGGCAGCGTGCCCGAGCAGGTCTTCAACGACGCCCTGCTGGCGTTCTTCGGTGCCCAAGCGGTTGCGGACATCGCCGCCTACTGGGGCAGCAAGGCCAAGACCGCCGCAGGCATCGCGCCCAAGGCAGTCGTCACCGAGACCGCCGCCGTGGCGACCGACACCCAGGACACGCCCACGGACAAGCCTGACTTCGGTGACGGTGAGGAGTAGGCCATGCAACTTCAGCCCGGCACAGACCTGAGCGGAATCACCGACGACATCGCCAACTGGCTGTCCAAAAGTGTGACCGACAAAGCCACCAAGGATGCCCCACCCGTCCTGGCCCAGAGCTTCGACATCTTCGTCCGTAAAACGCCCGGTGGCAAACAGGTCATGAAGAAGCTGGACAATTTCAGCTTGGCCGCTACGGTGCTGCCGCTGTTGATCGGGGCGGGGATTGGCTTCTTCATCGGTCACAGCATCAAGAGGTAATCCATGAAGCGAACCACCGTCACTTTCATCATCGTGCTGCTACTGGCCGTCTTCTCTGGCTGGCAGTGCAACAAGTCCGACAAGACCGAGACCCCCACCGCGTACACCACCGTCACAGACGGAGACGTGACCCTGTCCGAGGACGTGACCCCCAGCGGAGTCCCGCACGACGCCACAGCCGCCAGCGTCCCTGACGCCGTCTCGCCCACCAAATAGGGTGGGGGTCGGCGCGATGGGCTGACAACCCTCAATCACATCTTCGATCACAGCCACTCCCCGTCCACCTTGATGGCGGTGCAGCCGGCGTTGGGCGTGCCGAAGTCATCGAGGGGCTCAAAGCCGTCGTAGTCCCCGTAGATCATCCCCTCGTAGTAGCAGACGCCGTCGTCGTCATACATCGAGAAGCGCGCCGCGTTGGTCGTGAGGTCTTCGTCCAGATTGCGCGGGCCCTCAACGCCCTTGTCGCTGTATTTGGGGTCATCTTCCAGTCGGTCGCGAGTGATCTTCCAGCGGTATCGTGCCTTGCGTGCCATGGTGGTCTCCTTGGGGCCTATCGGCCCGGGAATCGTTCAATCTCAGGGAAGGCGTCGGCAAGCCTGCTCTCGGCCTTGATGATGCACTTGAGCGCCTGGGCCTCAGCGAAGTCACCCTGCGCCTCAGTCTCGATTGAGGTAGACGACGCTGCCCGTTCTGCCCACTCGTCCTCAGACTCGCCCAGCGTGGCGTAGGCGGCCTGGGCCTCCCGCACAGTCAGGGACATCCGCGTCTGCGAAGGTCGGAACAGGCGGGTGGACACCTCGACGTAGTCTCGTCCGTCCAGCAGGAGACCAGACTCCTCCAACGCCTCCTCAATGTAGTCGCCCTGCCGCGCCGTGACCTTGACGCTGCGGCGGTTGCCGGTGGCGGGGCGGGCCTTGGGCCGAGAACGGCGCCTGGACGGCGCGGGCCGGGTGCTGAAGTCGAAGGAGGGCTGCCCCGGCAGGGGGCGAGCGGGGTTCTGCTGGACTTCCACGCTCTCAGGACCGTGCCAGGGGCCGTAGTGCCCGAAGTGGTCGAACACCTCGGGCAACTCGTCCCCCCAGTATTCTTCAACCATCCTGGGCTTGTACAGGTCCAACCACTCCCGCACAGGGTAGCCTTTGCCACCAAACTTAGGACCACCATCGCCCGCCTCCATGGTCTGCCAATCCTTCACCAGACCGTTGTGGATTACCCAGCCGTGCCAGATCCTCTTGGGCGGGCTGGAGAACGGCATGGTGATCAGCCCGTGCTGCAACACCGCGTCGGGGCGGTGATCCCAGGCGTAGTGGTAGGCCCAGGGATAACAGAGACCGCTGCGGCCCTTGTTGCGGGAGTCACTGGGGTTGCGTCGTCTCATCTGTGTTCCTAATGCTGGGAGACTGCTACAGCGGGAATGTCACCCGCGTGGACGACATACCCGGCGGCAGACCAAGTAGGTCGGAGATTGGCAGCTTTCAGTTTGGTCAAATCCACGACCAGCACCTCTCCTGTCTTGGCGACGGGGCGGGGGGACAGCCAAACGACGCGATTTGAGGTGCCTCGGGGGAAGTCCTCAAGCAACTCTATCTCGCGTTGAGGTAGCGCCCCGGCTCTAATTCGCAGAGAGCGTCCAGCGGTCGGACGCCGATGGTACATGAACCGGGGCACCTCAACTTCCAGGGTGTTGTCGGGCGCGGCAGGGATCTCCACCATCTCAGGAGGGTTGCGCTCCTTCCAGCCCGTGGCCCGGATAGCGCGGCCCTGGCGGTCGGCCTTGGCCTCGGCCCCAGGTCCGCAGTAGGTCTTCTGGTTGCCCCACTGGAAGCATCCGGGGCCGGCAGCGTGGGTGGGATTTTTGAGTTTCAATTTTCGGTCAGCGGCCATCTGGGCCACCGTCCGGCCTGTCAGCCGCTTGAGCGCCCGGTTGGACGCGGTGCGGTGGCCTTTGGAACAGAACACCTCACCCAGGCGGCTGTGGTAGTCGTGGCCGGAGGTGATCTCGCCGCCGCACCACGCACACTCCTGATAGTCGGTTGGCATCACCAGTCGTCTCCGTAGTCGTTAGATGCGTGGGAGCGCACCCACCGCTGCCCTACTGCCGTCGTCTCCATCCACGCAGAGATGGCCGGGTCTTCAAACTCGCCCTGGTCGTACATGAGGTTGTAGATGAGGTCGTGTGTAGACCAGTAGCGCACAGTGATCTTGATCGGAGGGGTCACGCTGGAGGGGTCGTAGAGGCTGTCGCGGTCCTGCTTGGCCTCCCAGCGTGTGTCCTTGCGAATGGAGTGCGTCGAGCCGTTGGGGTCGTAGCAAATCCAATAGGTGAGGGTCTTCTTCTTGGCTGCCATCAGTCCCACCCGTCTGTCACGGTCTCCTCGGGGTTGATGCTGACGATGGGGCCGTTGGTCTGCACGATGTCGGCCTTGGCGTCCTTCTTGCGGCGGAAGTATTCACCAATCTCGGTGCCTGTGGTGTAGTTGGCGTCGGGTTTGTGGCGGTAGTAGACATCGTAGTCCCACATCTTCGGGCCCCCAGGAGGGTGCCGGGCGAAGATGCGGAAGCGCATGTCGTCATCGGGTGTGCGGTAGACGTAGTCGGGGTGTCGGTGCGTGTAAGTCATGGTCCCTCTATCTTACCCGATGCGGTACTTCTCAACGTCCAAGATTTCAACCCGCTCTGGGTCAAACACGATGTAGCTGCGCCCGCCGCCCTCAAAGCGATTGTCGTAGGACACTGAGTCAATGCCCCTGGCGTGCAGCCACTCGATGAACTCAGCGACCTCCTCCTCGGGGGCGTGGAGGAGATCTTTGAGGTTCTCTCCGCTGGGCGCGATCACCTCGTCGTCGTAGTAACCGTCAAGGTCGTCCTCGCTGAAGCCGTCAGGCAGCGGCTCTCCGTCCTCGGTCGGGTCGAAGATGGCCCGCAAGATGTCGTGGACCGACCACGAGCCACCCCGATTCTCCTTGAGGCGCAGCACGTTGCCCAGGTCGAGGTCCACCTTGTAGAGGTAGACGGGGTCACCCGAGACCACGCGCCCCTCCTTCTCCAGCTTGTCGCCCACGGTCAGCGCCGTGGCCTTGGACCCGAAATGGAAACCCACATCCGAGTGCCCAGGCCCGGACCTGTACTGCTGGCGAAACTCCTCAAACTCGTTGGCTGACAGGTGATACGAGCGCATGGTCAGGCCCTCCTGCGCTGCATCCACAGCCAGACGGCGGCGGCGCCTGCGGCGGCCAGGGCGGCGATCTCCCAGGTGGAGAGCCTGCCGGCCCCCCCTTCGTCCAGGGGTGTCGCCAGCGCCTCCATCGGGAACTTGCCGGGGCACGCGGTGGGTCGCAGGTTGCGATGCCGCAGGATGCCGTAGCCGCCGCCTGTGATCTGACCCAGCGACGAGTAGATGATGCCGTCCGGGGAGACGACCTGTGGGATGCCGAAGCGGCGGCAGAGGTAGGTGGCCAGCCGACGCACTCCGGCGATCTGCGCCTTGGAGAAGCTGCCCGTGCTGGTCACGTCGATGCCGATGCTGTGGCGATTGAACTGCTTGCCGTGCAGCGTGTAGTGGTCCTTGGGATCGACGTACTTGTGGATGGTGCCCTGCTGGTCCACCTCAAAGTGCGTGGACAAGCCCTTACTGTTCAGCACCTTGACGGTCGAGACAGGGCTGTGGGTGTAGCTGTAGTGGATGACGATGAAGCGAGGATGCACCCCCTTGCGGGAGGGGGTCTGTTTGGCCGGGAACACGCCAGTCTGGTCGAGCATCTGCATCAGCGGCACCCTAGTTAAATCTTGCGTCAGAGGTTATATCCGGCCCTCCGTAATTTCACCAGTGCGTCCTGCGAACCGTTCCCAATTATGACGTGCCACGCGGCTTTGGTCAGTCGTTCATGGAACCGACGCTGGGAAGGTGTCACCGCGCTGGGAGTAGCCCCAACCTGCTTCATCTCCAAGGCCGTACCCACCGCACCCCACACGTCAGGGGGAGGATCGAAGATCAACAGGTCTGGAGCCCCCGACTCCACACCCAACTCCTTGAAGTGGATACCCTGGAGCTTCCCTACTCTCTCGTTTGGCACCGAGCAGAAGCACATCTTGGCACGACGCAACCGCCGAACCACCGCCTTCTGCTCTGTTGACTCTGGACCCACGCTGACCCCAAAAAAAATTGTAACCTAGTCCTTCCCTATAGGGAAGGGCTAGGCGACCCCCCTCCGCTGATATGTGTTTTACCAAAAAAGTGAAACGGTTGATATGGGATGTGCGTTCGCAAGAGGTAAGGGCCTTCGGACCCTACCCGACAGAAGCGGGCCCGTTGAGTGCCGCCGGGGCTGAATCCCGATTAGTGACCGAAAACGAAATCTGAGTTTTGAAATACCGCGAGGCTCCCGATTAGCACCCCTATCTGGAATCTCAGATTGCCAGACCAAAAATGTGCCATGTATGTACCATGTTTCTCAGCAGACATGGTACAATTATCAGCGACGAGATCCCCAATAAAAACGTGGACTTCATTGGGACCACTCAACGAACCTCTCCGAAAACGGTACATAGCGAAAACAGCCGTTCCCAGAATGTTCTCATGAGGTTGGAGTGATCTTGTACCAAATGTACCATGTTTGAAGCCCATCCCCCTTAAGCAAAAAGGGAGCGACAAAAAGAGCAGGACACTTTCCATATCAAATCTGAGATTCCAGATAAGCCATCGCGCTCGCGCACGCGAGGCAAAACACGGTATATATGGTACATGATTCGCCGGACCCTCTGAAACCACTCAGGTATTCTCTGCTGGAGTGTGTACCACAAAGAGATCCAACGAGGATCAAAACGGTACAAAAACATGGTACAAATCTCTTTTTCTTCCGTATGGAGTTAGAGTAACAAAGATTAGAGATCGTTGATTTTATTCTGGATTTCTTCTGAGTTGAAATTAGAGTTTCAATTTCCTGTCTGGGACTTGAAATCGGGAGACCTTCCTCCGGCCCACCATGTACCAACTTCATGTACCAGTTTAGGAGGGATTACCGGATTTGTGCCCGTTTGGTCCCCTCAGAGGTCGCGACACCGGCAGCCGCGAGGCCAACCAACTCCGGGTGCCTTCAAGCCGCGTCCGTAGAACGGGCCAAAAAGCTGAACGTCTGTGCAGTAGACGACAGTTTTTGTCTCAGGGGGTGGGGATTTTCCCCCACTTTAGAGCTTCTTGATCAGGCGCACGTTGACGAAGTAGGCACCATCCCCGTCTGACCGCTTTTTGCGGATGACGCCGAATCGCTGTGCGGCCTGCCGCCAGAACATGCGGGGTCCAATGGCCGTGTGGTTGTGCCACTGGCAGTATTGGCCGTAGTCGGTGTAGACCGCCTTGGGGTTGGTGGCACCCTTCTTGGGGTGCGTGTTGTCCAGCATCTCAACGTGGTCATGGACCCAGCCAGCGATGCTGTCGTTGTCGTCGCGCCAGTCCTTGACGATGGTCTTGGACGACTCCAACTCGATGTAGCGCCCCCGGGCAAGGGCGCCCTTGGCGCAGTCCAGGGCCCAGGACAGGACGCCGTCCAACTCCATGCGGATGATGCGGGGGCCGAGGTCTTTGTCGTCGTTGTCGCCTTCAAAGATGTTGGGCCAGTTGATGGCGTTGATCCGGCGGAAGAAGGCGTGGCTGGTGTCGGCCACGTCGGGCAACTTGTTGGCGAGGTACATGAACAGGGCGCGGCTGATGCCACGGTAGGGGGCTTGGTAGATGCTTCGGCAGGTCATGGGCTCCCCGGTGACGCCTGCCTTAACGTAGCCGACGTTCTTGATCTTGCCTTCGGGCAGGTCACGCACGGAGTTGAGGCTGGCCCCCACGAGCAGGTCGCGATTGTACTCGCTGTGCATCTCCTGGGGTGCGACGGAGGCGACCACCGCAAACAACTCCTCGACGACGCTGGCGAAGGTGGACTTACCGTTGGCCCCTTCTCCGAGCAACATGAGCAACTTCTGGAAGACGGGCGAGAGGCCGAGCAGGCCAATCCCCACCATCTCTCCCAGCAGTTGGATGGTGTGCGTCGCTTCGTCAACTCCCTCAAAACACGTCTGGAGCATGGCGTCGAGCATGGGACTGCGGTGGCCGGGGCGATAGGCCGCCTCGATCTTGTGGATGGCGCGGTGCTTGTGGCTGTGGGGCTCCAAGTCGATCTTGCCGTTGCGGACCCTCACGAAGCCGTTGCGGAGGCTGACGCCATAGGGGGCGCGGTCAAAGAATCCTTTGCGGTGGGTCTGCCATTCGATGGCGTGGCAGGCCCCTTTGACAAAGCCCTCGGAGGTGATCTTGAGCATGGACTTCTTGTCTTCACCCTTGTGAATCCACTCGCCGCTGTACGACAGGGCGTGGGTGTAGGCGTCCTCGCGGGTGATCTGCTTCCAGTAACCCCCGTCATCCGGGTCGTTGGAGTAGTACCAGAGTGCGCCCCGGTCTCCGAGGATGGGCGCGGTGAGCCTCGATTCGATCTCCTCACGCATAAACTTGCTCACCTCCTCGATGTCTCCTTTGCGGAGCAGCGGGAGAGAGTGCCCTGCGCTGTCGGTCTCGGTCGGGGAATAGCGCGGCCCACACCATCCCCGGCACGGGCTGGTGTGGTCGGTGGACTCGTCATCGGGGTCCACGACCATGCCGCGCTTGCGGGCGTATTTATCGTTGATGTCACGGACCAACAGCGCGATGCCGTCACAGCGTCGCCCATTCCACGCCTCCTTGGCGTAGCGCATGGCGTTGGCGACCTTCTTGCGAAGCTCATCTTCGGGCCACGGGGGCATACAGGTCTTGTTCCAGTCGCCCAAGATCTCCATCGTGGTCTCGTAAGGGAAGTTGTAGCCCACGGCGATGGCGCAGCAGACGGTGAAGGTGTGGGCGTCACCGCCCTGACCCTCGATGGCCGGGCCCATGCGGTCCAGATAGCGGTAGGCGTACTCCTCCGCGATGTCGGACGTGGTGGGCTCTGGGCGGTTGCCGCGAATCTCAGAGGTCCGATACTCGTCGTGGTTGATGATCGGCAGGGCGGTGGTGTCAAACGTCGGCACCGTGGACAGGTCAAGCTCCCACGGCGGCGTCTTCCACTCGTAGAGCATCCCGTCAGCGTGCATCGACGGCGACGTGACGACGTAGCCATGCTCGCCACGCACGTCCAGGGCGATCTTCTCGCCGTCGATCTTGATCTTGCAGCGGTTGCGGACCTCGACGCCCGGCGGCAGTCGATACCACCAGTGCTGCTTGCGGAAGTTGTCCGGGGTGAGCGACGTGTAGGAGATGAGCGGCGTAGGCTCAAGAAGCTCCTTGGCCAACTCCAGCGCGGCGCGGCTGTCCTGATCGACCACGATGAAGTTGGACGCGCTGCCGGTGACGACGCCGACCTGCCATGACGACGGCCACTGACTGATCTCATCTTCGGTGTAGCGGTGGGTGGTCCAGCCCTTCTCCATGGGCACCTTGTTGACGCCAACGGGGATGGGGGCCCAGCCCAACTTGAGGTAACGAAGGGCAGCTTCACGAGGGGTCATCGAATACTCCAGATTTGTTTCCAAGGCGTCCCAGGGCGTCCCAGGGCGTCCCAGGGTGTTGCAGGGCGCTGTGAATTATGTCAAGCACAGCTATACATTCCCAACCTTGCTGGCCTTGCTGGCCTTCGGATACGGCGGGAAACTTGAGATCTGAATTACCCCCTCAGACAGGAGGCAGAGGCGGCGAAGGTGGTTTCCCGAGGGCAGGAAATCCCCCTTGATCCACCCGTAGATCGTGGCCCTGCTCACTCCCAGCATCAGGGCGAGCTTTGCTGCGGACCAATCGTTGGCCTCCATCCACTTGTCGAATCGTACCGGCTCCATCGTGACCTCCAGGGTTGTGGGGGCCGACCCTACGGTAACCACAGAATCTTGGCAAGAGGTACTATACAAACTGGTCTTGACACGCCCTCACCACCACCATTAGACTCACCAGCCGGAGGCCCCATGAGCGAATACATACCGATTACACCCATTGAAGAAGTTACCCCCTACTTGCGCCGCGTTTTCTTGGCGAAGATGGAGCCGCGCAGCGCCCCGTGGTGGGCGATGCAGAGCGCCATAGAACGGGTAGATCACGGCAGCCCTGAGTCGGCCAGGTTTCAGCGTGAAATCAACGCCTTGGAGTCCAAGATCGCAGAGCTTGAGGATGAAATCTGCGTTTTGAAAAACCCCACCGGACAGGAGACCCATGAGTAGCCTTCGGCCCTTCAAGGCCACATCCGCATCTCAGATCAGCAAGTACCGACGCTGCCGGCGCAAGTGGTGGTGGAACAAGATCCGAGGCATCCGCGAGCCCACCGGGGCCGGGGCCGCTTACGGCACCATGGTCCACAACCACATGGAGCGGTACTTCAAGGAGGGCATCTGCCCGCCGACCGAGGCCATGGGCGAGGAGGGACGCTCTGCCCGTGACGCCCAGCGCCTCATCAACAGCGGCTACTACCCCGACGACATCGACCCCGCGCACGTCGAACCCAAGGTCTGGCTGACCGTGCCCGGGATGCTGCGCCCCGTCGCCGGCAGGGTCGATGTCCTGCACCCCCGAACCAACAGTGTCCTCGACCACAAGACGCTCAAGAACTTCAAGTGGAAGAAGACCGAGCAGGAGTTGCTCAATGATGAGCAAGCCCTCATCTACGGCGCGGTCGCGCTCCAGCACGGCTGCACCTTCCCCATCCACTTCAGCCATGTCTACGTCAACACCAGCAACGGCAAGGTCGAGAAGGTCACCGCCGACATCACCGAGGAGGTGCTGTCCGAGGGCTGGGACGGGTTGATGGATACGACCCAGGACATGGTCGCCACCGCGCTGATTGAAGACCCTAAGACCGTCCCGCCCAACGCCAAGGCGTGCGGAGACTACGGCGGCTGCCCGTTTCGCGACCGCTGTATGCAGCTTGATAACATCGGGGGCACCGCTGGCTTCGCGGCGAAGCTGGCGTCCACCGCCCTCAACCAGCCACCCAAGGAGAAGACGATGGCTCTGAACTACGAAGAAATGAAGGCGCGACTCAACAAGAGCAAGGCCAAGCCCCCCACCAACGGCGCAACCCTGCCGCCCCCCGTCGCGGCCCCCAACCCGGCCAAGGTCCAGCCCACTACAACCACGGCCCCTGCGGTGCCCAGCGTCGCTGACATCACGCGGGGCGGCGGCACGGCCATCAACCCCCCGGACGGCACCCCGGCAGACGAGGTGGTCAAGCCCAAGGTCACCGGCCTCAAGCGCGGCGAGCAGTCGTACAACGGCAAGGCGCTGCGGTCCTACAAGAAGGGCGAGATGGTGCTGATCTACGCTGAGATCCGCCAGAAGATGCTCGACGCCGGCAAGAGTAAGCTGTGGGCGGCCCACAGCACGTTCTCGCACGCCACAGTCCCCCACAAGGGCAAGCGCGTTGACATCAAGGACGACATCGCCCTGATGCTCGACATCATTGAGGGCCACGTCACCGCCGAGACCGCCGCACCCGAGGCCCCGGTCACCAATCCGCTGCCCCCGACCGCGCCGACCACTGGGCCGCTGCCTTGGAAGGTCTGGCGGCACGGCGAGACCCCCACGTCCGAGCCTCTGGCTGAGTTGCCCAACGAGCCCACCGTGGAGATGTTGCGTGCCAGCTTCGGCCCGGGGCAGTACACCCTCAACCACACCACCGACAACTGGCAGAACGTGCGCGCCAAGGAGATCACGGTCGAGGACTCCCAGGAGGATATGTCCCGCGTCGCTGCCGGCGACGCCACCATCGACGAGATGGCCCCTGAGCGCACCCTCTACATCGGGTGCCACCCTCGCAGCCGTCAGGTGTGGTACATCGACCACATCGTGGCAGACGCCCAGCGGCAGGTCGCCCTGGACTACGGCAAGGATCACTACACGATGCTCGACTACAACACCGGCCCCAAGGCGGTCGCCGCTGAGGTGGTGCGTGCTGTGCGCGAGGGGCGGTTGGAGTTGCCGGCCACCCTCGTGGTCGATTCCCGGCACCCGTGCGCCCACGCGGTGTTGGACGTGGTGCTGCCCCACTACCAGCACATCGTTGAGAGGTATGGCTGATGATTGAAGTGACCAAGGCCCCCCAGGGGACCGGCAACATCATCCCCGAGGGGGGGCCTGATTCCTACGTCATGATCGACTCCTTGCGCTACCCCATCGTGGCGTGGCGTTGGGATGGCGAGCGGGGCCACCCTTTGGTGGCGTTTGAAGACGGCGTCTGGGAGGTGGAGTGGGTGGTCGTGCAGGAGATCTGCGTCCGGGGCCAGATGATGCGCCCCCGCCCCGACGACGACTACGACGAGGAGACGACTGATGACGACGTCCTGCGGCCCTTGCGTGATGCGCTACGACTGAGCGCCCCCAAGGAGAGTGGTGAGTGATGACTGACACCATGACCAAGACCGAGCGCGCCCTGGCCAAGCTGGAGCGGCACAAGGTCAAGCAGCGCCGAGGCCGGCACAAGGCCCACGTCGAGCGCGTGGAGCGCCGGGAGTCAGAGACACAGCGCGTGCTGCGGATGAAGCGGATCACCTACGAACCCAAGACCATCCCCGGCGTCTACAAGCCCGGCTGCACCATCACCCTGTGGCCCATCCAGTGGCGGGCGCTCAACGCCATCCGCCATATCAAGGGCGGCCTCTTTCCCATCGCCTGTGGCGAAGGCAAGACCCTCATCAGCCTGCTCGCTGGCACCGTCGTACCCTCCGTGGAGAAGGTGCTGGTGCTGTGCCCGGCCACCGTGGTCAGCCAGACCAGGGCCGAGTATGAGCGGCGCAAGACAGATTTTGAGTTTCGGAATATCACCGTGACCAGCTACGCCAGCCTCTCCAGCCCAGGGACCGGGCCAACCTTTCTACCCGATTGGGGGGGCGGGATGGTGAGCGACAAGCTGATGATTGTCATGGACGAGGCCCACAGGATCAAGAGCGGCACAACCCGAACCCGCCGACTGCTCGATTTCATGGACAAATACCCCAACATCAAGGTGGTCGCCCTGTCTGGCACCATGACCACGAAGTCCATCAACGACTTCGCCCGGTTGGCGCTCATCACGGTGGGGCAGTACGCTCCGGTGCCGCTTGATCACAATCTGAGGACGTGGTGCGAGGCCATGGACAGCGGCGCGATGCCCTCCACCACCCACACCACGGCCATGCGGTCGCTCATCGACAACTTCCACCCCGAGCGCCCCGTGCCGGAGTACATCTACACGGGTCGGGTGCCCAGCAAGTGGAACGCCCAGCACGGGGCCACCGTGCGGCGCAAGTTCATTCGGGACGCCTTTCACGAGCGGCTGCGGACGGCGCCCGGCGTGGTCTGCACCACCGATGAGCAGCCCGGCGCCTCGTTGACCTTTGAGTCACGCACCCTCAAGACACCGTGGCATGTTGGTCAGGCGTTCCTCAAGATGGCCCAGGAGGGCGAAGACCCTGACGACAACGTCGTGGTCGAGGACAGCACCCAGGCGATGCTCAAGCGCCAGTTTCTCGCCGGCTTCTTTTACCGCTGGCTGTGGCCAGACGGCGAGCCGGACTGGGACTGGCTGGACGCCCGCAAGTCCTGGCAGGCGGCGGTGCGACGGGACATGGAGCGTCGGGCGGCGCCCGGCTACGACAGCGAGAAGTTGATCAGGGGCACCATCGCAGACCAACTCAACACCGTTTCACCCAGCCGGTGGCGGGCCATCCACCGAGCCTACGACCAGTGGCGAGGCTTCATGCACCAGCCTGAGCCCCCCAGGGAGGCGGTGTGGCTGGACGACTACATGGTGCAGGACGTACTGCGGCTGGCAGCCCGTGAAGGTGGCCCGGCGATCATCTGGTATCACCACAAGGCCGTGGGAGACAAGCTACGGGAGGCTGGCGTCACGGTCTATGGCGAAGGCGACGGCATCGACCAGATCGGCACCAAGGCCCACCTCTGCGCCATGAGCATCCGGGCCCAGGGGACCGGGCTCAACCTCCAGCCCTGGAACCTCAACATCGTCATGCACCCGCCGAGCAGCGGGGCGGTGTGGGAGCAGATGATCGCCCGCACGCACCGAAGTGGGCAGGAAAATGATGTTCGATTCATCGTCTATGTCCATGACCTGTTTGGACTTTCGATTGCTTCCGCCCTAGAGGACGCACAATACATCGCGGATACCTCTGGACAACCCCAACGGCTCATGTATGGTGCATGGCTGTGACCTGATTTCGATACCAATACCAAGAGCAGATTTAGATACCGATTCCAAGGAGGGATCACATTATGAGTACCAGCAGTAGCAAATATTTCCGCAACATCAACCTCAACAACGCCCAGGTCTACGGCAAGACCAAGTGGCTTGACCCGGGCGACTACACACTGGAGGTTCTTGAGGCCCAGTTCTATGAGTCCAGTCGCCACCGTGGCCGCGTCTATTTTCAAGTCTTCTTTGAGGTCATCGCCTCCAACAACCCCGACTTCGCCATCGGCTCGCGCTGTGGCTGGCAGACCAACCTCTCCAACGATGAGGTTGCTGCCAACAACATCAAGGGCTTCTTGATGGGCTGCCTGGAGGGTGTGAAGGGCGACGACATCACCAACGAGTTGGCGACCAAGCTGATCGATGACAAGGCGCTGGACGGTGTCACTGTCGAGGCTGACGCCTTCCACATCACCACCCAGGCGGGCACCCCCTTCACCGTCGTCAACTGGGCCATCCCCGGTGCCAACCGCGCGGGACGCAGCGACAGCGCCAAGTCCGACGTGGCCCCCGCCCCGAGCTAGGGCACTTCCCAGTACGATCAGGTCTGAACGGCCCGGTGCAGAGTTGCATCGGGCCGCTCGCTTTTTGAGTTGTGAAATCCCAGACGGAGCCCGTCTCACCCCTTGCAGTGGGGTGCCGGGTTGTGATATGGCTAGGTTGTAGGTCGATCCTCCGTACTTGTGCGGGGCCGGCTGAGGTAGCCCAGGCGTGTTTGGGCCGGGCGTTTGACTCCGAACGGAGGCGTAGGGGTCATTGGAGCAAGGAATGAAACTCAATCGAAGTGAAGAACAGCAGGCCGCAGCGGAGCGGGGGGAGGTCGATGTCGATCTCTGTCGATCCATCCGCACAGACGACCAGACCCTTCACGCTCTTGTCGAGGCGGTGATGGAAGATCTTAGGAGGTTCGGGGGGCGATCACAGGAGCAGGTCAACAGGTATATTCTTCAGTCCACATACACCCTCTTGATGGCGGTCGGGCAGGGTGCGCGACGTTTTGGCTTCCCACTCCCCGAAGTTTTGGCTTTGGTTGAAGCGGGGTGGACTACAGACGAAGGGGTACACTGATGGTGCGGGTGAAAATCAAGCGACCCAAGGCCCCTGTGGGCGTTTTGCACCGAATCCATCCACGCTGAGGCTGCTACATGGGCATTGATTGGCTGGGCTACGACACGGAGACCTACCTCATCGCGCCGGGGCGAATCTGCCCGACGATGGTGTGCGCCTCGACCTACGACGGCAGGGAGATGGGGCTGTTGCTGGCCAAGGACGCCAAGCCCATCACCGTCAAGGCGCTGACGGACCCGGGGTGGGGTCTGGTCGGCGCCAACACGGCGTTCGACATGGGCGTGGTGGCTGCGCGGTGGCCTGACCTGATTCCGGCCATCTGGCGGGCGTACAACGAGGAGCGCATTCGGTGCGTGCAGGTCACCGAGAAGATGATCAAGATCCGCGACGGTAACGACAAGTTCTGTCCGGCCCAGGGGATGCCTCCCAGGTACAGCCTCGCCACGCTGGTCAAGCAATACTTCGGCACCAAGATGGAGGGCAAGGTCGGGGAGGACATCTGGCGGCTGCGCTACCGGGAGTTGGACGGGGTGCCCATTGAATCTTGGCCAATCGAGGCGTCGAGCTACGCCAAGCTCGATGCGCGGTACGCCTGGGAGATCTGGGCCATGCAGGAGGGCCAGGACACGCCCACCCTCAACCTGCACACCGTCACCGGCTTCGCCATGCTGCTGATGCGTGCCTGGGGGCTCCGGGCTGACCCCGTGGCCGTGGCAGATCTGAAGCGCAAGCTGGAGATCGAGATTGCAGACGCCACGCCCAAGCTCATCGACCTGGGCATCGTCCGAGACAGCGGCATCCGCAACATGGCCGCCATCCGTGCCCGCATCGAGAACGCCTACAAGGCCAACAACCAGAGCCCTCCGCGCACCAAACCCTCGGACAGCTATCGCACAGGGCAGGTCAAGACCGATGGCGACACCCTGCGTGACGCCATGGACCCGGCCCTGACGCTGCTGGAGGAGACCAGCTACACCCGGACCCTGTATAACGGCTTCTTGCCTCGGCTGGAGGAGGCGACCGTGCGCCCCTTCTGCCCGCGCTGGAACCCCCTGGTGTCCACGGCGCGCACCTCGTGTGGCACCAAAGAAGACCCCGGCAACCTCCAGAACCAGCCCCGCAAGGGTGGCGTCAGGGAGTGCTGGATCGCCCGCGACGATGGGCACGTCTACGTCGCCGCCGACTACGCCACCGCTGAGTTGCGCTCGCTCGCTGAGGTACTGCTGGACCTGTTTGGCGGCTCCGCGCTGGCTGACGTTCTGATCGCCGGCAAAGACCCCCACCTCATGACCGCAGCCAATCTGCTGGGCTGGAGCTATGAGCGTGTGAAGGCCGCCTACGATGACGAGAACCACCCCGATCATGCCCTGGCCAGTGATCGTCGGCAGTTGAGCAAGGTGGTCAATTTTGGCGCCCCCGGTCTTTTGTCGGCTCCCGTATTCCGTTCGTATGCGGCGGGTTACGGGCTGACCCTGACCGAGGATGAGTCCTACGCGACCCTCACGGCTTGGGGCGAGACCTACCCCGAGATTCCCGGGCCGTACTTCAAGCACATCAAGCGCATGTGTATGCTGGGTGGTGGCACCGCCAGCATTGAACACCCGCTCACCGGCTTTATCCGGGGGGACTGCCGGGCCACCGCCGCCGCCAACCACTACTTCCAACACCTCACCGCCATGGGCGCAAAGGCGGCCCTCAACAAGACCGTGCAGGAGTGCTACGACGTGACCTGCAACAGCCCGCTTTTTGGCGCTCGCGTCGCGGCTTTTATTCACGATGAGATCATCATCGAATGCCCCGAGGAGTACGCCCACGAGGCGACCCTCCGCATGGTCCAGATCATGAAAGAGGAGATGGAGCGGTTCACTCCGCGCATCCCCGTCGAGGTCGAGGCGGCCATGATGCGGCGTTGGTACAAGAAGGCCAAGCCGGTCTACAGCAAGGCCAGCGGCAGGCTCATCCCCTGGGAGCCCAAGGCGAGGGTGTCAGCATGACGGACGACACCATCAAGGTGCGCCGCGTGGACCGGGGCAGCCTGCTCTGCTACCTGCGCGACGAGTGGGTCAACGACGACGAGCGCGTGGATTGCGTCCACGCCATGGCTGCCTTAAAGGCAGGCCAGCGTATCGTGCTGACCGTGCAAGGCAAGGACGCGGCCACGGCGACGTTGGACTGCGGCATCGTGCGCCAGGAGGCCCTAGTAGTCGGCCTGGACGGACAAACACAAATCTGAGTTTCGCTTTTCCGATGTGGAGGACTACATGGCAGACGAGGACAAAGGGGCCTACACCCAGATTGGGTTCCTGGCTGAGGTCAATCTGGTGGGCGACACCCAGGAGCGTATCGAGGCCCTCAAGGATGATCTGGTGAAGGCGCTGCACAAGGACCGTATCCACCCATCCCTGGGCACCTCTGCGCTGGCGCTGGCGGCGTTCCTGTCAGTGGAGGCGTTGGCGGTCAGCAGCGGGGTGCCGGAGCGCCCATCCACCAACACACCCCGGACGCTGCTGGTCTGCTTTTACGCTGACAAGCTGCGCTTCTACCTCGACGCTCCGGTGCCCCCGAAGCGTGACTAGGTCCGCTTCGACGGCGACGAGGGCCGCTTGGCCGGTTTGGACGAGGACAAAACGAAATGACCACATCCACCCATGAGAGTCACCAGTGCGGCGACTGCGGCAAGATCGTCAAGAAGGGCGCGAAGCTGCCTGGAGGGGCTTGGATCTGCCGCAAGTGCAGCAAGGCCCGACGCAAGGCCAAGAAGGAGGGCAAGCGATGAGCGCGCCAGAAAAGCTGAGTGAAGATCTCAAATACCTGTTGAACAAGCCTGCCAGCACGCTGGGCCTGCCGGCCAGGGTTCGCAGTGCCATCACCGCCTGGGCTTCTCCCTTGGCCCCCGGCGAGGGGGACACTGCCGCCGAGGCTGCCTACAAAGACTGGTTTGGTGATGTGGTCGAAGGTTGGCACCCCAGCATCCGGGTCGGGGACATCGTGAGCCGGTACGTCGCGGAGTGGGAGCGGACGTGGGACATCGGCCCCACCGCAATCCTGCACCTCAAGGAGGCCGTGGAGGCCCTCGGCTTGCGCCTCGGCATGCACATCGAGGGCTGGTCTCATGTCCGGCCCTACGACAACAAGCCGAGCGTCACGATCCGGTTCAACGTGGACGAGCCCGGCGTCATGGACGCGGTGTTTGAGGCCCAGAACGCCTTGGCGAAGGTCGGCATCCGCTTCGACACCGGCACAGATCTCTGTGTGCCCGAGGGAGAGTCTCGCTGGCGGGAGTGGCAGATGGACTGGTCGCTCATGGGCCCGGTGCAGGTCCGGGCCGCTGGCGAGGTGGTCTGGGACGGCGCTGAGAACAAGCGCGAGAGGGAGTGATGAAGACTGCACGGATCGTGGCGAGGCCACAGCGGGAGGGCGACAAGGGCCCGGCCCCCATCGTCGGCTTGGACTGGACCGGGGTGCTGGTGCCGGGCGAGGTCTACGAGGTGGTCAACGCCTCCGGCGTGCTGCTCCTCGTGGAGAAGGGCCGCTGCGCCGCCAACGAGGAGTGGCAGCAGCATATCTCCAACGTACTGACCAACGCCGCGCTGTTCCTGTTGACCCAGGACGAGATGAACGAGCGCGCCCGGCGACAGGCCGCCAAGGACATGAACGATGGCTGACACCACCCTACCGACCGACTACCGCAAGGAGAGCAAATGAGTATCCAGAAGATCGTGAGCAGCAAAAAGAAGGGCTTGACGGTGGAGCAGCACGAGGAGTTGGGGCGCACGGTATGGGAGATGCGCGCCGCCCTGGTATCCATGGAGGTGCTGCTATGCGGGGCGCTCCCCCAGACCCATTGTGTCTGTACGAAGGTGGTGACGGCTCGCCGGGCCGTGGAGCGTCTACGATCAGATTTGGAGGAGGCGATGTTCGCCCAGCACCCCATCGAGGGGACTCTGGACACCTACTACGGTCGGGGCCACAGGGTGTCTGAGACCCCCAGCGAGGAGGCAATAGAATGAGCAGCACAACGAGCCATAACCGTGACCCCGTGACCGACTTCTACCGCACCCCACAGTGGCCTGTGGTGAAGCTCTACGAGGTTCTGGACTGGTTGCCCTTTCCGACGCTGGACCCCTGCGCCGGGGATGGCGCTCTTGTCGCCAGCAGCCGCGTCATCGAGGCGCCCGGGATGCGGGGCGTAGAGCTTCACCAGGGCCGCGTTGCGCTCGCCCAGGCTGCCGGGCTCCCTGTCATCCAGGGAGACGGCCTGAGCGTCTCCTGGGCCAATGAGGACGTGCTTATGAACCCGCCCTTTGCCAACGCGATGGAGTGGCTGGTCAAAGGACTGGCTGAGGCGACGACCATGGCCTGCTTCTTGCGGATTGGATTCCTGGCCGGGCAGAAGCGCATGGCGTTCTGGAAGGCCAACCCACCCGCCGCCATCGTCATCATGTCGGCGCGGGCCTTCCCCGACAGCGCCGACTACATCTGGGCTTGCTGGACCAAGCACACGCAGGACGCGGCCACCCAGGTCAAGTGGATCACGAAATGACCGCACCCGCACCCAATCAGTACGACCTCAAGGTGCTGCGGGAGTTGGCCTTGTTGGGTCTGTGCAGCATCAATGACGAATGCCACGAGACGTTGGAGGCGTATCTGAACGCCAAGGCACAAGGAGACGAAGGGACCGCTGAGGTCGCGCTGGAGGACTTCAACCACGCCATCAAGACGGCGCGAGGGCTCCTGCGGCGACGCAAGGTGCTGGCCCCCCTGGTGGGAGTGGTCGCTGAGGATTTTGTGATGCACTTGACCGCAGAGAGGGCGGGCAAGTAAAACCCCACACGCCGGGCGTCTGGGCGCTTGCGCCACATTCACAACCTGTGATATGCCTGAGTTGCGCCCTGCCTGCTGGGGTGCCTCAGAGACGAAATCTGAGTTACGAAAACGAGGTCAGGATGAAGGTGAACATGACCCTTGAAGTGACCGACGAGCAGCGGCGCATCCTGTACGCGAAGCTGGCCGGCAAACGCGGCTTGGCCACCCGCGACATGGTGCGGGAGTACATGGCCGACCTGCTGGCCTCGGTCTGCGAGGTCTACGCCGACGCTGTGGACACCCTGCCCGAGCGCAGGACGTGGAAGGAGCGTGGTGATGACTGACATCAAGGTCTACGAGGACGTGATCGAGCGCATCGAGGGCAAGCTGCGGGCCATGCGCCGCGCCTTGAAGCGAGAGCGCCTTATGGACGGTGTATCGGCGTCCAGGCCGCACTATCACGCTGTGGACGTAGGGGCGCGGTCTATGATGGCGGATTGCACCGAAATCGTGGCGCTGGCCGCTGCGGGGCCCAGGGCCGGTAGCTTGAGGTGCCACGGCCTGCTCACCAGGGTGAGTGCTTCTACAGTTACAACTGCGACTGCCGGGCGTACCGGGCGAACGAGGACCACGGGCACTGCATCTGCGGGCACACCAAAAGCGACCACGGAGAGGTAGGAACATGAAGAAGACCAATGAAAAGCTGACGACGAAGCTGCTGGCGTGCCCCTGTGTCTGGCCCAAGCTGTGCAAGGCGTGCATGGCCGGGCTGGAGAGTATGGGCTTCAAGACCCAGCGGCTCCAGGGTAAGCCGGCCCCGACCCCCCGGGCCAAGCGGGTGCGGGCATGAGCAAATCTGAGTTTGAAAATCGAGTCAGCGACGAGCGATGGATGTACGAGCAGGCGGTCGAGTTGTGGGGGGAACCTTACCAGATCGACTTGCTGATTGAGGAGTGCGCCGAGTTGATTGAGGCGGTGGTGAAGGAGAGGTGGCCCGGCGAGGCGGTGGCTGAGGGTGTTGCAGATGTTGAGATCATGCTCGCTCAGATCACCATGATGGTGGGTGAGCCCCTGGTCCAAGCCACCAAGATCCTCGACACCAACCTGATCGGCGCCTGCGCCATCATGATCCGCCTGCTGATCCACCGTCGCAGGCTGCGCGTCGGCAACGACGCCCTGGCCACCGGCATTGCTACGCTCAACGCCATCCTCGCAGACCTCAAGGAGTCCGGCTGGATCAACCCCGAGCGCGTGGAAGAAATCCGGGGCAAGAAGCTGGCGCTGTTGAGCGAGAAGATTAGGCAGGGAGACCCCTCCTCTGCGCTCGCGGCGCTGCTGGGGTGAGACACCGATGGCTGACGACACCAAGACTGCCCAGAGGCACGTCGGCAGGTTTTCGACTGTCGGACGCCGGCCTGGGAACGCGCCGGTCATCACCAAGACCGAGACCCTGGACGAGTACAGGGCCCGTGGTGGTAAGGTGCGCCGGCTGCCCACCGGGGAGCGGCTCAAGATGACCAACACGATGTGGATGGATGCGTCCAAGACGCCTGTGGTGATGGGGAGATAGAGATGGTCAACGGCGCGCACACCACATTCACCTTGAGTTGCATCCTGTGTGACTGGCGCGTGCTGATCAACCTCGGCGCCCAGGAACCCGACCGGGACAAGCTCCGGGCGGTGGTGGTCGCCCATCACAAGACCCACAACGGCGGCGGCTGCGGCTGCCGGTACTGCGGCGTAGACGCCGGCAAGTGCGTGGACCTCAACGACAGGGAGACCTGTATGCACTGCGGCTGGGAGACCCCCCATGAATGAACCCCGCTGTGGCGCGTGTGTGGCCTATAGTCACCAAGACACCCACCGGGGCGTCTGCGACCGTTGGAGGGCACGCAGCGCCATGTGGGGGCTCGTGATGCCCGAGTTTGCCTGCGCCCTGTTCCAGCGAGACGAGCGCCCCGACATCGAGCGCGCCGCCGAGTTGCTGGCCGCGAAGAAAGCCGAACCAACGCCAAACGCCCCGACGCCAGGAGATGAATCCTGACGCCGGGGCGCTGGTGTCTGCACATCTGACGGGGCGGGGTGGCTACTCAAAAACCTCGACCATCTTGTAGAGGTATCCTCCGATGCTGAGGGGCTTGCCGGTCAGGCTGCTGACGAAGATGGCCTCCTTGATGTCGCCCACTGTGCTGGACCTGTCGCCGTCCGGTGCCAGGAGTGGGATGCTCCAGAGCCCTTCGGGCTGACTGGTGGCGGTGCAGGACCGCTCCATATCCAGCCACAGGACGCCGTCCTCGGTCTGATGCGGGTGCTTGCCGCTGTTGTCCGCGATGGCGATGCGTCCGGTGCCCCTGTCGTGGAAGTATTTGTGGCCCACGCGCTTGATGTACTGCCACCCCTGGGAGGGCTCCTCAAACTTGAGTTTCATTTTCCATCCTCCTTGTTCTCAGCGCCGACCCCGGAAGCCGAGGTCTCACCGACTGGTTACGGTGACGACGGGCCCGAGGGCCCGCCCGCACGACCTGAGTGTGTGCTTGCTACCGCTGACACCGGGTGCAGTAGCTATTGTCCTCGGAGTCCAGGGGGCCGCAGCAGTTGACACATTCACGAATGTGGCCTTCCACTTCGTTCATGCACGGTCCCCCGTCCCACCCGGCGCAATCGAAGTGCCCGTAATCACAGACCTTCGACTCCAGCAGGCGCTCTACCAAGGCTCGATAACGCTTGGCGTCCCTGGGGAACCGATAGACGGTGCCCGTCCTTGGATGCGTTGCGCGTGTTGCCATTGTGTCCTCCACATTCTCAGCGCCGACCTCGGCGGGAATGCCGAGGTCTCACCGACTGGTTACGGTGACGACGGGCCCGAAGACCCGCCTGCACGACCTGAGTGCTACTTGACCAACTCGCCCTCGATGTCGCAGGGCTGCATGGGCCCAGAGATTTGAGGCGCGTCATCGAGGTGGTCATCGACCATGACGGTCACCTCGATGAGCCTGTCGCTGAAGTTGGGGTACGTCAACGCCATGGTGTTGTCCGGGCTCCTCCAGACGGTGATCTGTCCGGGCGGAATCCAAACTTGAGAACAGCCTTGTTCGCCATGGCGCCCTCCTACGTCGTCGCGCCGTTGGAGGCCCACTTGATGGCGCGCTTGGCCGTCTCGACCAACTCGTCTTCGCTGTGGGTGCCCTTGTGCGCCAGCCGGGCCAACCAGTTGGGGGCGATGCCTTCGCTGGCCTGCCGCTTGAGCGTGGCGAGGTCGCCGGCCATGGCGTCGGCCTGCTTGGCCAGAGCGTCACGTTCTGCGGTCAGGGACTCGATCTGCGCCTGGAGCTTGCCGATGAGCGTGGCGGCAGGTCCGACCGCTGGGATTGCCGGCGCGGGGGGCATCACCCCGAAGGTGTCCAGCCGCTCACCGTGTGCCGACAGCGCCTTGAGGGCCTTGGTGACGAGCCCCTGCTGCTTGGACAGCGCGGCGGCGGCGGCGGCCATGTCGCGGCCCACGCTGTTCACGTTCAAGGTTTGCGCCCACTCACCCAGCGCGTTGCCGTGTCGCACGGCCTCGTCAAAGTTGTCAGCCGCCTGGGCGACCGCAGCGGTCTGCGCGGTGAGCGCCGCGTTGACGCTCCTGTTGATCATGTTGCGGACCTCGCTGTGAGGGACTCCACCTTTGCGATTCTTTGCCATCTTGTTCTCCTGTTCTCAGCGCCGACCCCGGAAGCCGGGGCCCCACCGACTTGACGGTGGCGGCGGGCCCGGAGGCCCACCCGCACGACCTGAGAGGGTCAGTCACGTTTGCCCGGTGGCCGGGGGTCTCCTTGCTGCCAGTCATGTTCCCAGCCGGCGCGCATCTTGGCGATGGCCTTGGGCGAGACGATGGACATGGCCTGCTCAGACAACTCCTCGTCGTTGAGGCCGCCGTCGAACAGGTCCACCACTTGGATGGCCGCGCCGTAGCGCAGCGCGAGCTTGAGGTAGGGCTCCATCTCCCACCTCTGGCTGGCGGTGTTGTAGATGATGGTGCAGTACCCCTCCCTGAGCCCGCCCTCTGCCACCTCCTGGCACCACAGGTGGGCCTCGGGTAGCTTGGCGGGGTCGTAGACGAAGTCGTGGGGGTCCGGGGCCGTTTGCTCAAAGTAGTCGTCCACGTTGATCAGGCAGACCGATTGTTCGTTATCCAAAAACTCATCCCGCATTTGCTCTGCGAGGTTGGCCCTGCCCACACCGGGCAGGCCACGAATCAGTACGAGGGAGTGATTTCCCATTTGAAACTCTCAGCGCCCACCTCAGCGATATTACTGAGGGCCACGGACTGGTTACCGTAGGGGCCACCCTCGTGGGCGGCCTGCACGACCTGAGTGGTGATATTTGACTTCCGAAAAACGGCCTCGCTGCTTGCCCTCCACCTCTTGACTATGAGGGGGGCAGCGAGGCCGATGGTGCGCGGTGAAGGGTGGGTCTGTTGGTGTGCCAGCACTGACGGGGCTGGGCGGGGAGCCGTAGGGGGGGATGGGTGTGGGGATGTGGTAGAACCTACAAGAGTTAAGACCGCGCACATCCATTATACGGTGCTGGGACCACGGCGGCCTACCCCGAGGGGATAGGCCACCTGACCCGGCGCTGAGGGCGCGAACTGCGCGCCCTCGGAGGAGACTCTCAGTCCTGATTGTCGCGACCTGCGAAGGACTCCAACAACCCACCCCAACCCATGCCGGGGTTTTTCTTGAGCCACTCGATGACATCGTCATACGCGGGCTCAAAGTTGAGGTGGGCGGGGAAGCTATCGACGGGGCCACGGGTCGCGGTGCGGGCTTCTTGCCGACACCAGCGGATAACCAGTGGTGCTAAGAGAGCAGGAAGTGCCCAATACAGAACTTCCGAGCGAAGTGGACCCTCGGGGTCTGCGGCCTTGTCGGTGTGCAGGTCGTTACCCACGCGGTCTGCGGCCTTGTCGGTGTGCAGGTCGTTACCCACGCGGATCATCTCGGCGCGGAAGACATATTCGTACTCAGCCCGGAGCAACATCAGCCGGCGGTCGTAGTCGCAGGCGTCCTTGGCGATCTTCCGGGCCTCCTCGGTCATGGCTTTGACGACCTGTCCAGACCGTTCGCTGACCTTGGCGGCGATGTTGGCGATGGCCAACTCCCGCTCCTCGGCATTGAGCAACTTGGTGATGGCCTGCTTGGCGTCGGTGGCACCGAATCGGTGGGCGATCCGCCTCCAGATCTCCTCAGCGCCCGGCAACTGTGACTCCCGGTCCTCGGCGCATGTGAACAGCACGCACAGGTCACCGGGCTGCGAGTCGTAGGACCAGTGAACATCCACCGCTATCCACTCCAAGGCGCTGTTGCCGCTGGGGTGCGGGAGGATGACCGGCAGCAGGTTGATCAGGCTCTTGAGCCCGGTGATCTGGTGGCGGTTGGGGGCCACGCGGCCCACGAGGTCTCCGTTGTACTCCCAGAAGGTTGCCAGAGTCCCTGTGTGTCGTTTGTTCTTTCGGCTCTTGTCGCTCCTGTACTTCTCGCTGATGTGCTTGGACATCTCACACTCCTTGTAGCGCCCACCCGGCGACATTGCCGGGGCCACGGACTGGTTACCGTAGGGGCGGCTCCCGCCGCCTGCACGACCTACATGGTCTGCTCTTGGGTCTCCCACCGCGCCGCCTGGACTCGCCGGGCAGACTCCTCGGGCGGCACGCCCCACGCCTCGTAGGCGCGCAGCGTGCTGGCCTTGGAGGTCACCAGCCCCAGGACATGCTCCAGGGTCTCAGTGGGCGCCTCCTCGGGCTCGATGTACCCCTGCTGCCAAAGCAGCGCAGCGGCGACGTGCCCCGCGTAGCTAATCGCCTTCTCCTTCGCCATCGTCTTCCTCCTCATGCTCGATGCACACAGCGTGCTGCCACTCGACGCCATGGTTGGTGGCCTCGGGTGACTTGGTCTGGCCCATCGGCTCGATCCCGGCGGCGGCCCACGATTCGCCGCCGTAGCTGGTGGTGTAGACCTCGTCGCGAGCCCTCTCCAGAGCGTCTTGCTCCGTCTTGGCCTCTATCGTGACCTTCACCTCCGCGAGCAAGTTACCGTGAACAGTAAACTTTGACATCGTATCCTCCTTCTCAGCGCCCACCTCGGCGGGATGCCGAGGGCCACGGACTGGATACCGTAGGGGAGACCCCCGAAGGGGCCGCCTGCACGACCTGAGTGGTCATCACAGAGGGAACACCTCAGAGGTGGCGAAATCGACGACCTCCTCATCCTCCGCGTAGGGGCAATCAGCCTCACCGCAGTCACACGGAGGGAACGCCACGAGGATGGGGTCGATGGCACCACCATCTTTAACTCCCACCACACGCCCCTCTCCGATGTCGTGACCCACGATGAAAACACGAACCAGCGTACCGACTTTCATCCTGTCCTCCTGTTCTCAGCGCCCACCTCGGCGGGATGCCGAGGGCCACGGACTGGATACCGTAGGGGAGACCCCCGAAGGGGCCGCCTGCACGACCTGAGTGGTGTGGCTACTTGGCGAGGTACTCGTCCAAGTCGGCCTCTGCCTTCACGATCGAATTGACCCTGCCCCCGGCGGGGATGAACAGGTCGTCCATCTCCAAGTAATCAGAACCCTCGACCCGGTAGCGCAGCACAAGGCCCGCTGCCGGTACGAGGTAGATGCCCACCATCTTGTTGGGGTGGCTGTGGTGGCTGGACTCAAACACCAACTGCGCCTTGTTCTCGCGCAGCCACTTCTCTGTCCATGGCCGTTTCATCGTCATCACATCCTCCTTCTCTCAGCGCCGACCGTGGAAGCCACGGCCCCACCGACTTGACGGTGGCAGCGGGCCGGAGCCCGCCCGCACGACCTGAGAGGGTCTACGCCGCCATCCAGACGGGCTTGCAGTCGAGGTAGGGGCCCGGCGCGTACCAGTCGCCGTCCACGCCGTCCATCATGTCGTAGCGGTCGAAGACGCGGTCACTGGGGTTCTTCCAGTAGGCGTCGGCCCGAGCGTCCGAGTAGACCTCGGTGGCCCCCGCCTTGATGGCCGCCTTGACGTACTCGTTGAGGTCGTCGCCGCCGATGGTCGTGGAGAAGTCCGGGCTGGTGGTGTCACCATCGGGGACGCAGTAGTAGATGCGGTCCACCACCTCGTCGCCCTTGGCGTTGAACGCCATGAGGGAGATTTCGGTGACGCGCACGACCGTGCAGCGGGTGTTGGACTTTACGGTGTGCATGGCCGAGATGGCCGCACCGTTCCAGTCACACACGATCTCGTCGTATCGGTCATAGCCGATGGGGGTTGGTTCTGTCATTGTGGTCCTCCTGTTCTCAGCGCCCACCGCGCCGACATGGCGCGGGCCACGGACTGGTTACCGTAGGGGCGGGCCCGAAGACCCGCCTGCACGACCTGAGCGAAATCTGAGTTTCGATTTTCTAGCCGCAGCGAGGCTCTCCAGACTCCTTGTCCCACCACAGGTCCGCGCCGCCCCGGGGCCGGTAGGACTCGTCGTAGTCGTTGAAGTCGCCACTTCGGCAAGCGTCGTCGTGGTCGCCCATGGCCTCCAACTCGGCCTCCCGCTCAAGGTTGCCCTTCTCCTTTTCCCGACAAGTGAGGCAGAGGTTGTCGCCCTCGACGCCGGGGCCGAGGTCGCCGCTGTCGCCGCACCAGTCGCACCCGTAGTCACAGGCGCAGCCGTGGTGGCCGGCAGCACGGGGCTTGAGGCAGTCCGGGCAGTCCGGGGGTCCGCTCTCGGCGCAGCCTCGGACCTCGTTGGCCGCCTGCACGCCGTAGGTCATGCCAGCCTGATTTGCCGCCTCGGACTTGAGGTCGCAGAAGCAGTCTCCGCAGCAGCCGCAGCCGGAGCATGTGTGCTTGCCGCAGTTGCAGTCCGCGCCGGCACCCCAGCCACAGTTGTAGGCGTGCCCTGATTCCTGATTCACTGCCCGATAGTGGTCGGGTAGGTAGCTCATCGTATCCTCCTTCTCAGCGCCCACCGCACCGACATGGCGCGGGCCACGGACTGGTTACCGTAGGGGAGGCCCCCGAAGGGGCCCCCTGCACGACCTGAGCGGTCACTCCTGCTCGTCGATGGCGTTGACGACACCCTGTGCGGCCTCGCGGATGGCGCTCATGTCGCCCAACTCCCCGTTATCTCGGAGGTACTGCTTGACATCGTCCGCGTCCATGTTGCCGAGCAACTCGTCGTGGTCGAAGTGGTCGGTGGCGTCGGACGGATCAAACATATCCAGCAGGTCGTCGCCCTTGTCCTCGTGGACCCCCTGGGCCACCGCGTCACCGTCATGCTCGATGGCGATGGAGGTGAGGTCGGTCACGTCGATGGTGTCGTCACTGAGCCACTGGCGCACGGTCTTGTCGGGGGCGCCTGTGAGCAGGGAGAATCCTGCGGTAGGTGCCCAGACGGCGATGTCATCCTCAGAGACCATCTCGATGGCCTCGGCGCCCAGTTCCTCGTCCACGATGAGCGTGGAGAGCATCGCGACCATGACGGCCTGCCGATAGGTGGGCTCCGTGAACGGCTCCAGCAGTTCAGCCAGAGTCTCTTTGACCGTGTCGAGGGAGATTTTGGCGGGGCCACTGTAGGGCTCCGTCTTGCCCTTGCCGTCGTCGCTGGTCTTGCACCCCAGCGCCTCCTTGATGAGGTTCCGCTCGTCGGTGCCGCGCCCCAAGATGGCGTCGATGATTTTGTCTGCCGGGACCATGGCCAAGATGATGGCCACAATCGCTTCCAGCATGTTGTTCAACATGGTGTTATTCATCCCACTCTCCGTTCGTCAGCGCCCACCCCGGCGACATTGCCGGAGGCCACCGACTGGTTACGGTGGGGGCCACCTCCTGAGAGGCGGCCTGCACGACCTGACTTGAAATCTGAGTTTCGATTTCTACCGGCGACCGCTCAGGGCGTCGGCGGTCCCCTCATCCTCGATAGGGAACACGGCGGGCTCGTTGCCCTCCTTGTCGTCCTCGTCGAGTCGGACACCCAGGTTGAGGCCGTGGAAGTGCTTGAGCTTCCACACCTCGTCTTCCAGGGTGACCGTGTTGCAGGGGGTCATGACCGTCCAGTCGCGGGGTTCAATCTCGCCGTCCGCAGTGACCCAGTACCGGGTCTGGATGACGAAGTGTCGGCCCTTGTGGACGTAGTGGGCGTGCGAGAACCAGTTGCCACCGCCGCTCGTGCGACGGGTCTCCTTGAAGTCCTCGTAAGGGCAGTTGAAAAGAGATACTCGACGCACACCCAGGGCGTACATCGACTCCTCCAGTGCGCCCTCAGCCCGCATTTTGCCTTGGTGGCTGCTTTGGCGATTGCTCATCCTATCCTCCTGTTCTCAGCGCCCTCCTGGGCGGGGTGCCCAGGAGCCACGGACTGGTTACCGTAGCGGCGGGCCCGAAGGCCCACCCGCACGACCTGAGTGCTGTCAGTCACCGTGGTGGACGCGGTCGTATCGCCTGCTGGTGATGGACGACAAGTAGTCCTCGTCGGTGCTGTTGTTGATCCACACCGTGCCGCCGTCCAGGGCGTCTTTCACGGCGTTCTTGGCCTTGGTGAGCGTCGAGAAGCGACACTCGTTGTCGTTGTAGAAGCCCTGGCAGTCCAGATCGACATTCCAGTGCGTCTTCGGGTTGTCGCCGCTGTAGTCGTCGTCGTCGTAGGTCGTGACCTTCTCGACGGTGCCGACTTTGCGTTTCCATTGGCGACCGTAGCCGGCCCAGATCTCGTAGACGGACGGTGCGCGCTCGTCGTCGTAGTACCCGTAGCCGTCATGCTCCTTCTTGCGGAAGCTGGCCTTGCTCTCGTGTCCGTAACATCCCATCTCATCCTCCTTGTTCTCAGCGCCCACCCCAGCACCGCGCCGGGGGCGACGGACTGGTTACCGTCGTGGCGGGCCCGAGAGCCCGCCCGCACGACCTGAGTGTCAGCGTCTATGCCGTCGCCGTCGCGGCCTGCTCCTCGGCCTTCTCGGCGGCCCAGCGCCGCTCCCCGGCCACGCGGTCACGGAGCATCAGCGACAGCCTCTTGAGCCACTTGGAGTCGGTGGTCTTGGACACGTTGGTGGACAACCCCTCGTGGGCCAGCACGTCCTCCAAGGTCAGGTCCAGGGTCGTCCTGTTGAGCGCGGCGCGTGCCTCGCAGTAGCGGTCGAAGAACGTCTCGCACTCGGTGCGGTTCTTGAGGTTGCCCACATCCACGAGCATGGTGCCCCAGACGATACGCTCAGTGACCGCCCGAATCTGGAACAGCGGCTTGCCGTCCTCATCCTTCTCGTCAACCTCGCGGTAGCAGAGCGTTTTGTAGTCGGTGATCTTGGTCAGATCGAAGTTCAGTGACATCTCATCCTCCTCGTTCTCAGCGCCCACCCCAGCACCGCGCCGGGGGCGACGGACTGGTTACCGTCGTGGCGGGCCCGAGAGCCCGCCCGCACGACCTGAGTGGTCTAGTAGTCGCCACCGAAGGGGTCGGAGTCGGCCATCATGATGTCCGCGACGCTCTCGCCGGTCTCTGCGCCCCACTGGGCGCGGGGAGCGAGCCGCTGGCCGCTGCTGTTGTAGTCGGCCCCGCACTCACAGGTGTTGGTGAAGTCGGACAGGTCTACCGTCCGGCCACAATCACATTTGCCTTCGCGCCACAGCACTCGCCCTGTTGTCTCATCGCGTTCGGTGTGAACCTTCATCTCGTTCTCCTCAGCGCCCACCCCAGCACCGCGCTGGGGGCGACGGACTGGTTACCGTCGTGGCGGGCCCGAAGGCCCACCCGCACGACCTGAGTTGTGACAGTGAGGATGAGGACGCCAGCTTCGTAGCGGGCCGAAGCCCTCCACTCGCGTCCCCTCACGACTCCCCCAGCCGGCCCCATGCGAGGCTCGCAGCTATCTCCCCGTGGTGACCCTCCAGCGATTTGCCTTCAGCGGGCTCCTGCGGTTCGTGCCCCCATCACAGGGGCTTGTCGTGGGGTGCGTCGTCCCCCACTATCCGGTGATCAGCCGGCTTGCAATCAATCCTCCCAGCACTACTCAAAATCTGAGTTTTGAAATGGGCGGTCCTTGGAGAGCTTCGCCGGCCCGGACTACTCCGTGCCTCCACCCTCGTCAGGTCGCTGATGCTGCCCTTCGTAGAGGCCAACTCGTCACAGGGGGGCTAACCCTCAGAGTCTCCCCTCCACGCAGCATCAGTTACGCCGCCGCCCGGCGACGACCCCGGCTGGGGTCCAGAGCTTTTGTCTCCCGGTGTCACCCGGGTTCAATCGTCAGGGTCTCGCCACCCCCAGACTAGCCGTTGACAACGGCGCGGCTCGTTGAGGGGGGTGGTGGCCGGGCAAGCGTAGCTCCATTGCTACTCATAGACCGCCTCCCTGACGGCGCCCTCGCGCCGGCCCGAGCCTTACGGGCGTAGCTCTTGTCACCTTGCTGTCTGGGTCCGACCGTGGTGGTCAGGCCCAGACAGCAAGGTGAGCCGACTTTCGCCGGCCCACCTAGCCTATCTTCTGCGCTGCATCCCGCGCCCCCTATATATAAGGTGTGGAACCGTGTTTCTCGCCCCTGTCACTGCACCGTCTCGATGTAGGTTGAGCAGATGCGCTCCACCTTCAGTCCGGCGATCTTGGCGGCGGTGGTCAGGCCAACCGCTTCGCCTTCGCTCTCCATCTGCGCCAGCGCGGCCTCTGCCTCGTTACGGGCGTGAAAGATGTCGAAGCCGTCTACCTCGATCTCCATGTAGACCTTGACCGAGGCCGTGACCGTGTAGCGGCTGAGTCCGGGGTGTGGGATCTCCGTGCCACATTCGCACATCCACGCCACCCACCCACCGTAGGTGAGCCGGTACGGCATGGAGCATTTCGGACACTCCACGTCGATGCAGTCGTCAGCGGTCTGGTTGATGTGCCGTTCGTAGTTATCCATCGCATCCTCCAAATTGCGGGGCCGGTGTGGCCTCGCCCTACCAGATCCCTCAGCGACTCAGCACCGAGGCCCTTCCAAGTGGGGGGCCGACGCCTCGCTGGGAACGAGGTGTGGTGCTTGTCCCAGCACGCCTTGGCCCTCTCGGGCTTCTGGCAGCGTCCGCTGAGAGATCTGGTAGGGCGACCCAGCCGAAGCTGGGCCACTCAGGTATGGGCCTCGATGCCCTCGACCTGTCAGATCTCTCACCCATTGTCCGAGTCCCCGGTGGCTGGGCGACAGGAGAGTGTCCGAGTCCCCGGTGGTTGGGCGACAGGAGTAGGTGAGAGATCTGACAGGGCGACCCAGCCGAAGCTGGGCCACCCATCAGATGTGCAGATCGGGAGAGCGGTGGTCCCTGGCCCGCCCCGTGTAGAGGTCGGTTCATCGTGCCCGGCTGCGTCTGTCCGGTCCCCGACTCTGCACCCCCCCGTTGGCAGGGGCGACTTACACTTGGGGACGGGACTCCGTGATCCGGTCCAAGGGTCGCATCTCGCGATTCAGACTCGTAGGTTGTCAAGCTCGTTCGGTGGGCTCTCGCCCGGCTTGCCCGCTTGGGGCACCGCCTTCATACCAGAGACGAAATGCCATTGCAAGTTATTCAGTATCACGAACAGAAAGTTTTATCAGGGTTCTGAGGTTTCGCGTCAGATGGGTTGAGGTCCGAGGTCTATGAGACAAGGAGGACACCATGAACAACACCTGTCCTGAGACTGTCGCTGAGTGGATGACCCGCACTGGCCGCACCCCCGCCCGGGTGCCAGCCCTGGACGCCCCGACGCCGCTGGTGCTGCCGGGCAGCTACCGGGACTGGATGACCGCTGCCGCGCTGGCGCGCTGGGAGGAGGAGGTTGCGTCCCGCAAGCGCGTGACCCTGGCCCCCGTGGATCAGGCCGCCCCGTGTTCTAACGGGGTCGAGCCCGACCCGCTGGCTGCGCCTGCCGAGCGGGCCGCCGACGTTGTGGCCCTGTGGCTGCACCGGGGTGGCTACCTGCGCTGCGAGATGGTGGGTGCCCACTTCGACATGCTCGCGTGCGCGAAGGACGGTCGCGGGGTCGCCTTCGACAATCGCGGGATGCGCGGCTGGTACGGCACCACCGGAGAGCGCGAACCCTGGGACGCCATCAGCGCCACCCAGCGGCTCTACTGGGCCTCGGACGAGCGGCTCGACCACGTCCTCGTGGTGGTGGGCAAGCTCCATGGCGTCACAGAGCAGGCCAAGCGCACGTTGCAGACCTTGCTGGTCGGCGCCTCCATCCACATGGAGGAACACCACCGCGCCCAGGCACGCCAGTACAGGTAGCCGTAGAGCCGCTTGTCAGACGGCCCCATGGTCGCACGTCATCTCTATAACAGGAGGTGATCCCATGTGGACCCAGTCTCAGCGTGCCCAGGCCCTCTCCGTCGCTTGTGTCCTTCTCGACCCCGACGCGGCCAATGCTCTCATCTTCAAACTAGAGGCCCGCTACCCGGAGGTGCGGGAGATCCCCGCGCTCGTCAATCGGGCAGCGTGGCGCATCTGCATCGACGACAAGCGCAAGGCCGAGACCCAGCGGCGTCTGCGCCTCCGCGTCGCTGCCCGGTACAAGCTCGTCGCTGAGGAGTTGGCGCTCAAGGCCACGCTGCTCGCAGACCTGCGCCAAGCCCTGAGTCAGGTAGAGGCCCGAGGCACCGGCAGGGCCGTGCTGGGCGCCCGCATCTGCGTCGTCGTCGCCAGCGGCGAGATGACCTGGGCCCAGGTCTTCGCCCAGTACCCCGACACCGCCACCAACACCGTCTACCAGTGGGGCGCCCGAGGCGGCAAACGGCTGCTGGAGTATTGCGGGCCCACGACCTGCGCCTTCATCCAAGAGGGCCGCAAGGTCCGGCCCGCGAGGGTCGCGTACCTGGGCATCCCAGAGAAGGCTGACAGGACCGACGATGTCTACCTCACGCGGTATCAGAAGATGCAGGGGGAGGCGTATCAGCGTGCCATCCAGAAGCGGTGGAAATAGCAAAAACGAAACTCAGATTTTGGTCCCGGCCAAAACGCAGCGACCCCCCGGGAGCCACGGCCACCGGGGGGTTGATGCGTTTGTGGGTGGTGGGAGCTAGTCGATCTCCAACCCGGGGGTGGCCACGCCGACGCTCACCGGCTTGATGCCGCGCCGGGCCATCTCGCCACCCCACCACTGGTGGATGCCCGTCAGGTGGTTGAGCCGCATATTGGTGGCGCAACGCTTGGCACCCCAGGTCGCCGCGTTGTAGACGCCCCATAGGGTGCGCCCGTGCTTGTGCTGGTCGGACTGCCAGTTTTCCAGCGCCGCCGAAAACTCCATGACCTTGAGGCTGTCGTCGCCCACCATCTGGCCGAGCAGCGCGTAGCCTTCGCGCACGTCTACTTTGACCTTGGCCAACGCCTTGAAGTCGGCGCGCAGCCGGTTGAAGTTATCCAGGCCTCGGTCACACTGGTCCAACAGCATCATCCTAAAAGCCTCGTGTGCTGCCTTTGTATTCTTGCGGATCGACGTGAAGTACGCCCCGCTGAAGGCCAGATTGTCGCACACCAGTCCGTGGTGGCCCGCGCAGACGCCCAGACCCAAGGTCTTGTTGAGGGAGTTGCGGAAACCGAAGGCGAGGTTCTCGCCCTTGATCCCGGTGTCCACGGACATCACGCCGAACAACTGCTGGCCCTTGCTGTTGAGCCCGAACGCCTCGCTCTCGACGGTGAAGCCCATGCGGGCGATGCGGTCGTCGATCATCTCCAGCATGGCTCCGTAGCTGACGGGGCGGTGGCGGGCGCCGAGGCTGTAGGCTTCGGGGCACGGGACGGCCAGGACTTGCTCTCGGGTGGCTGCCTGCGCGCCGCAATGAAGTATGAGTTGCATGTTGTCTCCTTGGTGGCGCTGTAGCGCCTCTAGTGGACCCGGCATGGGTCAGATGCCAACATACCATTGGCTCTTTTCAGATTGCAAGCGCAATCGAGATTTCAGATGTCAGATTCTTGGACCTGCCCGATATTTGAGGGGGATTATCTACGCCTTTGCAGCGGAGTCAGGGAGGCGGCGGTGCGCCTTTTGCCTACATCGCCATGCCACGGGGCCGTCGGCAGGGCGGTGCCAAAGCGACGCCGCACAAAGAAGGTTGAAGGGTCACCATTAGGGCGCACGCCTTCATTCGCACGGGCCAGCCCATCCATACCTTGGAACCTTTCCCCCCTTCTCAAACGGAACGGGTTTCGCTATATATAGAGGTGTGCCCAGCGGAGATCTCTGGTAGGGTCCGGCCCACATCTTGTCCCGGCGCCTGGGCGCGCTGGCAAAGCCTTGGAGGGCTCATGACAGATACCAACAGCAGCATCGACCGGGTTGGGGATGGCGTGGACTTCGCCTTCTACGCCTCAGATAACTCCCGCTGGCGGTTCGTCCGTTTGGGTCGCTGGTACGAGAAGCTGGAGCAACGCCTGGGCTGCCCCCCTGCCGCCTACATCCGAGGGGTGACCGATTGCCAGGGCACGCTCTGGGGGTATTGGGCCTTCAGCGCCACCCCTCTCCATGTGGTCGATGCTGTCGTCGCTGCCTGGAACGAGTTGGGCGAGACCGAAGTGGATTTCACCGTGGTCGGGTACAAGGGGCTGAGTCCGGGCCCCGGCACCACACCCGCGCTCATCGCCGTGGATGTGCCTGAGCCATCGCTCCCCGCTGACAGCTAATTTCGCAACTCAGATTTCGTGTAAGCGCCCCCCAAATCGTCCAGTCTTCGGCGTCTGGTGATCCCACTAATAATTTTTCTCAGATTCCGTCTCAGCCCACACTGGGGCTTGTTTTTGGCTCCGGTATGTAACTATTATCGGAGCCGCGCCAACCCGGATGTTCTGGGAGGCCGTCTCTGGGCTTTATCGAAGGGAGTGTGTGATGGACATGGAACAAGCAAGCCTACTGGTCGAGTTGGCCACGGGCATGGCCTATGACTTTGTTGAGGATGTCGAGGGCCACATGCCCATCGACGGTCTGGACCTCCCCTTCTCCCGCGCTGTCGTCGCGCAGGCCGTGGCGCTGGCGGCGGGCATCCTCGCTGCCCACGCTGATGGTCCCGTCAAGGGCGGCGCGATGGTGCGGAACGGCCCCAAGACGTTCCTGATCGGCGTTGGGATGGGTCGGGATGACGTTGAGGGCTGCGAATCGTTGGGTGAGGTGCTTGCGCGCCTCTCGGGAGGTGCGTGATGGGCGTCACCGCTGCCAAGACCCCCCAGACGCTCTACGAGAGCATCACCGAGGGTTACACCGAACACGTTGACGGGACGCATTTCCTGTTCTCTGACGAGACTGCGGCTTTCCCTGGCTTCACCAAGAATCTCTGGTGGATTCAGACCGCCGACCACTGCGAGGACTGGTTCGTGGTGGGCGGGTTTCCTGATGATGCCATTGGGTTTTTTGCCGACTACGAAGGCTACGATGTGGAGGAGGAGGTGATCTGGGCTGTGTGGGTGTCGGCTGTGCCGTGCCCCCAAGACGATGTCGAGATCGTCCCGGGCGAAGACATTGAATTGCCTGACCCCTGCTGGGCCACCGACGAAGACCTGCTCGCCGCTGGCGGGGAGTGCCTGGGTGCAGAGTCCCCTCGCCAGTGGCGGTTTGGGGCCCAGACGTTTGTGGAGGGAGGTCTTGAGGCTGTCATCTCCAGCCTGCGCGACGATGTCTTTGAGGCACGCGGAGATGGCCGACCAAACGGCACCATCAAATCGGAGGAGGCATAATGCCCACGCCCAAAGGCTACAAGCTGTTCTTCGTCGCTGTGCCCGTCTATGCGGCGGCCACGGCCTACGTCTACGCCAAGGATGCCGAGGACGCCAAGGTCCAGGCCGCTGAACATGCCGGGGTCTCGCTCTGCTACCAGTGCAGCCGGAGCATTGAGGTCAACGAGCCCGACTTTCAAGACGACGACGCCACGGTGGACGAGATGGAGGGTGAGTTGGGCCGCTGGTCCAGTGTCGCCAACGAGGACGCGCTCCATGACGAGTTGAGCGAGGCCGACGATGACCACGGCTCTCAGCCACACATTCACAGCCCGGCGGGACTGGGGCAGCCCTGGCGGTGCCCTGCACACCCCTATGTCACCAACTCCCGCCCGTAGAGGACTGAACCATGTGTAACTCCCTTGAACACCCACACATCGCCCCCGGCTGGGGTTGCTGCACCTGTCACATCTACAACGATGTGCTGCGCTCTGAGTGCAAGAAGTGTGGCAACGCCCGCTGCGTGGTGGACAGCCCTCTACCGCCGCTGCCCGAGGACTCCGACGATGACTGAGGTTGGCTTCCCCGTGTGGGGCTACGCGGCGCTGGCCGTGATGCCGGTGGCGGCGTTGGCTACCTACGCGGTCGGGCTGTGGCTGTGGGCCAAGAGCGGCAGAGGAGGCGACGATGAGTGACACCAAGATTCCCCACCCCGTGATCCACCTCCGGCGAGACCTGTGGGAGCGGGCCATCTGGCTCCGCACCGCCGCCGAGAACGGTCGCAAGGCCAAGGAGCCGGTCAGGATGTTGCCCAGCGACTTGGACAAGGTGGCTCTGCTCATCGAGATGATGCTGGCGGTCACACCTAACCCCAACGCCTTGGAGCGAGAAGACGACTGACAAATTGAAACTCAAATTGCGCCCTGGATTTCCCAGGGTGCCTACACAGGGAGAGAGTGATGAACACACAGAAGAAAGCCGTCGTGGCCAATGAGAAAGTGGTGATCTGGGTGGTCGGCGGCAACCGCCGGCAAACGATGGACATATTTGAGCGGTGGCAGGGCGTAGGCATCGCCGTGGACCGCTGGTGGTCTGGCGCCGGACGCCGCACCTGGGAGACTATCCACAACACCACCAAGGACGCCACCCACATGGTCATGATGACTCGGTGGATGAGGCATTCCGCAGACACACAGGCCACCGCCACCGCCAAAGACCTGGGCCTCAAGATCGTGCGCCTCACCAACGTCGAGGCGTCTCAGGTGGCCACCCAACTTGGTGCCACCGTGCCGGCGGCCAAGCCCAAGCCCAGGCCCAAGTCGGGCTCCATCTTCAAAACATGGACCGTGGGCGCTGTGCTTGAGCTTTTCCGCCTCCGAACCGATAGCAAAAGCTGGAATGAGATTGCAGATATTATGGATCGCCGCGTTGACCTCGTGCGGTCACAGCACAGTAATCTCTCTCGCCGGTACGGAGGATCTGCCACGGCCCACGCCCTGCTGGAGACCTACTCCGCGTCCGGTGACGTGGACGAAGGCCCGGTGCGCGATTTCGGGCGCTGGGTCGCAGCCCAGGCCGCCGCCCAGCCCTCAGCCTCGCCGCCCCCGGCGGTGGAGTCTCCCCCGGAAGCCACCTCCTCCGAGGCCGACAAGGCTGAGATCGAGGACGCGCTGACCATGGCCGTCAAACACTCTGAGCGCGCCGACAAGGCCGAGGTGGCGCTGAAGATGTCCAAGGCCGAGGTGTCCCGTCTGAAGGCGACGATTGCCACCTGGGAAATCCAGGGCGCAATGCTGGAGTCCACGGCGGCGACCGTGGTGCCGGGCAAGCTCCAGGCCGATCTCAAGGTGGCCTTGTCCCTGCTGGAGGAGGCACGGGCGGTGACGCCAGAGCGCGTGGGGAAGGCGCTGGCCTTCGGTTGGCGTATGGGGTCCAGCGGTGCCACGCTCGCGGTCGCCAAGGCGCTGCTCTCCGTCGATCCCGACACGCTGGCGGCGGCCATGGCGTTCCACAACTCCGAGGAGGCGTCATGAGCTTGCTCGCAACCAACGAGCCCCGGGACAAAACCGTCGATGAGTTGTACGAGGAGCGTGACCGTTTGACCCCCCTCTATCGAGAGGCCGGTGAGAGGGTGAACGCTCTCAAGGTGATGCAGAAGTCGTGGAATCGGGAGTGGGCACAATACAGGCGCCCCCGCTCTGCCCGTGCCCGGAAGGCGCTCGCTGCGGAGATCGTGGAGGCACGCGCATATTACATCTCCTTGGAAGGGATATTGCGTGACAACAAAGCAGCCCGGCGCAAGCTCTCCAATTCCAAGGCTATGCTTTTCCCCCTGTTGTGGGCTGTTATAGGGGCCGCTCGTAACACGCCCAACAAGAGCGAGGAGTTGAGCGCCACCCTTGCGGCTGTGGACTCCTACGTGCAGCGCAAAATGGAGGCACGATGAAGGTCCACTACATCAACGGCCCCGGCCTGGGCGCGCTGTGCAACCACCCCAAGGCGTCTCGCATCTCCCCGGATTGGCACAAGGTAACCTGCATCCAATGCCTCAACCATCTGGTGAATCTCTGCCCGTGGCCGCCAAACGGGAGGGACGACCCGCCGCCCTACGATGGGGTGGTGGACCAACGAAAAGAGATCCTCAATGGCTGACGGCACGCCCGAAATCAAAACTCAGATTACCGTTGCGGGCCACGACTTCCGCCGTGAGGCCCGCAACGTCTGCCACAACGCCGCTGACCGCCTGGAGCATCATGTGGGTCAGCTTCGCAGGGTTGGCGACCTGCTCGATTGTCTGGGCTGCGCCGTTGTGCGCGTAGCTGACCATAGTGTGGAGGGCCGCACCTCCTCGGGTTGCTCACGATCCGCCTCAAAGGGAAGCCGTGAACTTTTCGGCCCAACGGAGACCCGGGTGGTGTCTCCGGTCATCAAGGTTTCAGCATGTGAGCGGCGTCCGGTGGCGTCGTCAGAGTGTTCCTACACTGAAGGGCACACCACCGGGGCTTCGGCCTCTATTCTCCACCTCAAAGGACTGTCCTGATGACTACGAATCCAAAACTCAAATTGGCGCTATGGTCATTACTTCCTCGGGGCTTTGAGGAGCGCACGCTGGGAGAGGTCCGCAGGATGTTGCTGGACGGAATGCTCGACGGTGGGGGCTCATGTCCAGCGTGTTCGCGCCGTGTCCAGGCATACCGCCGCCGCATCAACTCCACCATGGCGTGGTCGCTGGGTTGGCTGGTAGATCGCTGGCGTCAGACGCACGGTCTCTCGGGCTATGTAGACGTGCCTCGGGAGGCACCCAAACAGGTCGTCCGCACCAACCAGTTGACGACCTGCAAGTGGTGGGGGCTCATCGAGTCGCCTCCGGGCGTGGCTGGTTTCTGGCGCCCTACGAAACTGGGCCTGGAGTTTGTAGACGGCACCGCCCGCATCTACGAATCGGTCTGGACCTATAACGACCGGGTGGTGGGCTTCACGGGCGACCTCATCAATTTCGACGGCGTAGACACGGGCTTCACCCTTGAAGACGCCATGGCTCCCGTGTCTCCAGACGAGCGGGCACACCTTGGAGGTGATCATGACTCCTAGCCTCAACGAGATGTGGGGACCATTCCGAGTCCGTCTGTGGATCGACCCACACGTCCCCGCTGAGGACACGCTCTGGCGGGTCGAGGTGCATGAGGGCGGCGTTCGCTTGCTGCGGGGCAAGTCCCCTCACCGCGCCGCCCTGGCTGCTGGTACGAGCGCCGCGTTGGAGGTGCTGGCCGTCAAGCGTGGATTGCGGCTCAAGCCGTGGAGGGTTGACTGATGGAGACGATGTTGAAAAGCGGTGACGGGGTCTTTTGCGGCGAGCGCGTCCGACCGAGGATCTTGGCCGAGTTGAGTGCCTGTGTTTTTGGTCCTGTTGGGCTACGCGATGGGTGATTGGCGAAGGCGTGTGGACGCCGGAGAGGAGGGGTAGAGATGCCGAGTTACGACGTGAAGTGCAAAGGTTGCGAGGCCCGATTCACCATCTGGAAGCGCCCGAGTCAGGACGTGGAGCCGTGCCCCGATTGCGGTGGAGAGCGCACCATTCAGATCACCACCGCGCCGCGCATGAGGATGCAGACCCCCACCGAGGCCGGGTTCGCCCGCGAGCGCCGCAGGATGAAACGTGACCCCGTGCCCGATGGGCTCAATCAGGTGGAGGCCGAAGCCTGGGACACTGCCCGCATAAAAGCTGAGGAGTAGCCTTGTCATTGTGCTTTGCTCAATGGTATGTTGGGCGCTGGCTCCTTGCTGGGGCCAAGGAGTGAACCGTGAGTGACCTGACGTGCCCCCCCTCCACCGTCGAGCGCCGCATTCGCAAGCTCCGCGAGTCTGACGCCCCTGACGCCGCTGCGGGGGCCTGAGATGGAACGCCAGAACGCTATCCGAAAGCGCCTGCAAAGGGGTTACCGATGAGTGAGGCTGTCGCGCTGTTGGGGGCTGCGGGCTTCGTGGCCCCCCGGCACATGAAGGCCATCGCGGAGACCGGCAACAAGCTGGTCCTGGCCCACGATCCCCACGATTCGGTGGGGGTGCTGGACGCCCACTTCCCCGAGGCTGAGTTTGTCACCGACGAGGAGGCGTTCTGGGGCCGGGTCAAGGCGCTCAAGGTGGGCTGGGTGGTCATCTGCTCGCCCAACCATGTCCACGCCCAGCAGACGTGCCGCGCCCTGCGTGCCGGGGCCAACGTGCTGTGTGAGAAACCGATGGCGTTGACGGCGCGGGAGCTTGAGGAGATCTCCGAGGTGGAGCAGGAGACCAGCCAGCGCGCCTACTCCGTGCTGCAACTGCGCCTGCACCCTGCTATGGAGCCGCTGAGGTGCCTCCAGCCGTCGCGCCGTCGCTCTGGCGAGGTCACCTACATCACGCGCCGTGGCCCCTGGTACGCGGCTTCGTGGAAGGGTGACCCTGACCTGTCCGGGGGCGTGGGGATGAACATCGGCGTCCACTTCTTCGATCTTCTCTCCTCCCTGTTTGGCCCCCCGACGAGGGTGCTGGTCAGCGTGGCGGCCCCGGACCACATGCGTGGCGTCCTGGCGCTGCCCGGTGTGGATGTGCATTGGCACCTGTCTCTGCGGGCGGAAGACCTCCCCGAGGGGGTGATCTGTCACCGCCGCCTCGTCATTGGCGACACCGAGGCCGACTTCTCCACAGGTTTCACAGACCTCCACACTGAAGTCTATGCCCGCACGCTCGCTGGGGACGGCTTCGGCGTGGACGCGGTCACCCCCGCCATTGCGCTCGTTGAGAAGATCCAACATGCTGCAACTACACCAAGTCTGCTCAGTACATGGGTTGAGCTTGGTCCCGGGAGACGCCCATGACCATCGCCGCCACTGCTGCCGAAACCCTCGCATGGCTGGAGCAGAACGCCCCCAACGCGCTCCTGCTGGAGCCCAGAGAACACTTCGACGCCGCCATCGTCGGCAGGACGTGTCACCCCACCGACCACTGGCCCCGCGAAGGCGATGTCTGGGTGGCCATCTACAACAGTGACCTCTGCATTGACGCCATCCAGAAGTGGATGGAGTGTGAGGCCGAAGACGCCATGGACTGGTTTGACTACAACACGGCGGGGGGCTGGATGGGTCAGGGAACACCCACGTTCCGCTACCCCGAGGACATCTGCTGCTGATGCCTGAGACCTTCCCCACCGCCTACCGGCCCCCTTGCCCTCTCCGGGTGCCACGCCCTGAGTGCGTCTGCGAGGAGTGCGGGGAAGATCTCCTGCGCGGCACGCTGTGCCAGCAATGCGCCGCTGAGGCGATTGTGCGCTGCTACCAGTGCGGTAGCCCCCTCAATGGCGTCATCACAGATCCCGAGCCCCGCTGTTTTGTCTGCCGGAGACCACATGCCAACCAATGACCTGACGCTGCCCGAGAACGCCTCCACGGCGCTGATCGCAGATGTCGCCCGCACCGACTTCTACATCGACGCCTCGCTGGCCCCCGAGACCAAGCGCGCCTATCGGTCTGACTGGGGCCGCTTCGACGGCTGGGCCCGCTCCCGAGGGCTCAACCCCGAGGATGACCACCCGCCTGCGGTGGCCGTCTACCTCGCGACCCTGGCTGACGCCGGCAAGAAGCTGTCCACCGTGGACCGGGCGCTGTCGTCGATCTCATTCGCGTACCTGTCTCTGGGCTACGAGACGCCTCGCATCTCCCCGGTGGTGCGCCGCGTGATGAAGGGGGTGCGCCGGACCCTGGGTAGAGAGCAGGATCGAGCCTCTCCGATTCTGCCTGACGACCTCCGCAGGATGGTGGAGACTGGCTGTAAAACACGCAACCCGGGCTTGGCCCATGATGAGCGCAGCATACGGCGATACGACAACTCCACCCTGCGCGCCGCCCGGGACCGGGCGCTGCTCACGGTCGGGTTCGCCGGGGCGTTCCGGCGCTCTGAGCTTTCGGCGCTGGAGTGGCGAGACATCGAGTTGGTGGACGAGGGGCTCAAGGTCACAATTCGGAAGTCAAAAACTGATCAGGAGCGGCGCGGCCAGACCATTGGGCTGCCCTACGGCGGCCACCTACAGACCTGTCCGGTGCGGTCGCTGATGACGTGGAAGGAGGCCATGGGTGGCGACACCGCCGAGGGCCCCATCTTCCGGGCCATCACCCACACCGGAGCCATGTCTAGCAGGCCCATCTCCCCCCGCGCCATCGCCAAAATCATCCAACGCACCGCCCGCGCCGCCAAGGTCAATGGCCGCATCTCGGGCCACAGCCTCCGTGCTGGTCTCGCCACCGCCGCTGCCAAGGCCGGCAAGCCCACCCACGTCATCATGCGTCAGACGCGCCACAAGACCGTCGAGATGATCATGCGCTACATCCGCGACGAGGGCATCTGGGACGAGAACGCCGCCATGAACATTGGACTGTGATGGCTGGAGAAGCCGCAATCGTAGGAGTCGCGCCCGTCGCCCCCCGCCACTACACCGAGGCTGAGTGGGCCGAGCATGTGCGGAAGCGCAACGAGCGGGTCGCGGCAGAGAACGCGGCGATGGCCAAGAAGGCCGCCGCCATTCGCGCAAAGTGGCTGCCTGCCACCCGAAGGGTGTCAACGCCCAAGCCTAAAAAGCGCCGCCGCCGCCGTGAGCGGGAGATCTTCTCGGCGCAGCAGCGCCGCTCCCGCTGGGTTCTGCTGGTCGAGCGGGCCGTGTGTGAGTTGCCCGACGAGGCTCTGGAGAGTTGGCCCCTTGCTCTTGAATTGCTCAAGCGGTGGCCGGAGTTGGGTGCCCTCATGGAGACGTTGCCCAGGCAAGGGCGGCAGTCCACCCCGGTGGTGGATGGCATCATCGAGGCGGTCTGCGAGCGGCGAGAGTACAGCCTGCGGCGCGAGGAACACAGCACCCCCCATGCGCCGCCGCCGGACATCTGCGAGATCTGGCCCATCACCCCCCGCTTCCAGTCTCGCAATGGCTGCCGCTGGGTCGGCGCACGAAGGTTCTTGGAGGAGTGGAAGAACTGCGTGGACTGGGGGAGCGCCCCGGACGACGACTTTGTCCCCGAGGACTAGCCCGTTTTTTGAAACTCAAATCCTTGCAGGCTCGACTCCACGCTGCTACAACACCTCCGTCAATCCTGATACGGAGGTATCCAGTTGCTCAGTGTACCCATGATTGTGAAAGACGAGGAGGAGCGCCTGCCACGGGCTCTGAAATCGTTGCAGGCGCAGGACGCCATCACCGAGATTGTGGTGCTGGATACCGGCAGCACTGATCGCACCGTTGAGATCGCCAAAGACCACGGCTGCCGCGTTATCGAGGGCGAGGCCGTCTTCTACATGGGCGCCGACGAGACCCCGGACGGGCTGCCGCGCATTCACTTCGCCGCCTGCCGCAACAAGGCTGTCTCCTACTGCACCGGGGAGTGGCTGTTCACCCTCGACGGGGACGAGTGGGTTGAAGGCGACGTGCTGGGCGCCGTCAACCTCGCCGTGGAGCGCAACTGCAACGGGGTCGCCATCTGGGTTCATGCGTTTGAAAGTGTGCAGGCCGTAGAGCTATGCGTCCAGTCGCGCATCCTCCGCAACGACGGGTCCACCAAGTGGAAATACCCCATCCACAACCAGAATGTCGGCATAATAGAACCAGTGCCCGTCTCTAACGCCGCCCTGGTGAAGTCCGACTACTCTGGGAGCCGGATGGCCCCCAAGATCTCGCGTAGCCTCCCCATGCTGCTCAAGTTGGCCGCAGAGGAGCCCAACGACTCCCACGCCCCCTGGCACCTGATGCGGACCTACCACCGCGCCTCACAGTGGCAGGAGATGCTGTTGTGGGCCCAGTGCCTACAACTTCGCTGCCCCGAAGCCCAGCCCCTCTGGGCCCAGGCGATGCTGGGGCGGCATGACGCCTGCATCCAACTGGAGATGTACCGCGAGGCCGCCGCCGCGTTGCGTCAGTTGCTCGCCTACCACCCACACCATCCAGATGCCCGGTACATCCGGCTATGTGAGGCGTTCAAGGCGTGGTCTGAGACCTTTGAGCGGGGTGCCCCGTACTTCGGTCTGGGGCAGACCTGCATCCCCAAAATGGCCGACGCCCACTACATCGCCCACTACCTTGGAGTCAAATCGTGACTGAGTCTCCCACCTTCGCCGCCCCTTCGGATTTCGCCTGTCTCCCCCGTTCTGTCCACCGCATGGAGTTGTTGGACTGCCAGCGGGTGGGGCGGCCTATTCGCCGCATCATCCACCCCACCAAGGGCACCTTCATCCGCGTCATAGGGTTCCCTCTGCACAATCACGCGACCGGCTGGGGATACCAGTCGGAGGCGCTGTGGTGCAAGCTGGACCCCGGCAACAGGTGGGAGGCGTGGGTGGACGATGATCCCTCGTTCTGCGACGTGGTGTTGCGGGGCGACAAGATCGAGTTTGCAGCGCCCGTGGCACCCTCGCCGCTGGCCACCTTCGTCAAGAACATCGGGCAGGGCAACGACGCGCCTGCCGAGGAGTGGTAGACAGATGGGTAAGAACAAACGAATCAGAAAGACGCATGGTCACGCCGGGGCACCCGCCAAGAAGCCCTATGTCGGCGCGGATGTGATCTTCATGTATGGCAATCCGACCGCCGTCGCCACCCCGACCGTGCCTATGGCAGCGAAAATCACTTCGATGGGCAGCCAGGACGGGCGCATTGTCCACGGGCGGGCCTTCACGGACCCGGGCGTGTCTGGGACCACCCCCGATGGGCAGCCCATTCAAGTGCCCCCCCTGATCCCGATGATCGGGGCTAAGTACAGCACCTCGGGGGCCAAGCTGACGTGGCACTGGCACGGCGATGTCAAGCTGTCCAGCATCAATCTGCTGCGTGGTGACACCGCACCGGCTGAGGAGGCCGCCCCTGTCCAGGGAGTGGCCAACGACACTGTCGAAGTCCCCGAGGACGACGGCGACGAGGAGCCGACTGCCGAGCCTCCCGAATCACCCAACGTGGTGAGGTTGAAATGAAACTCAGCGGCACCAAGCTCATCTCCCTGCACATCCCCACGGCGCTGCTGGCCCGGGTGGAGAGGCTGCGGGATATGACCGACGAGGCGGGGGAGGCCCAGACCAGTCGAGCCTCCATCCTGCGCCGTAGCATCGCCATCGGGGTCAAGAGTATGGAGCGCAAAGTTCAACGTCAAGAATCGGACACGCCCCCGGCGTGATCCAAGGAGGACGATATGGGGCGCCCCGCAAGAGGTCACTTCAACGTCGTGAGCGATGATGCCGTCTTCGGTGATGGGTGTCAGATCAAGAGCTTCTGCGACATCGGCCCCGGCTGTACCTTCGGGACTGGCGTGCTGCTGGAGAGCTACGTCCGGCTGGGGAGCAACTGCACCCTGAGCGACGACGTGACGCTCAAACAGGGTGTCATCGGCACCAAGGACATGGTCATGGAGGACGGCGTGTTCGTCGGCCCCCAGACCACGTTCCTGCGCTCTGACCACCGTGGAAAGACCAAGACGGGTACGCACCTCGGAAAAGGGGCCTTCATCGGCGCCAACTGTGTCATCATGCCCGGCATCACCATCGGGCCGGGTGTGGTTGTAGGGGCGCTCTCCTTCGTCAACCGCGATCTCACTGAGCCCGGTGTCTACCTCGGGCGCCCTGCCCGCAAGAAGGGGTGATGATGCCGGGGTGGTGAAGCAGCCCTAGATTGAGTACCCCGAGCGCACCACGGAGTCCATCGGGTCTGGCGGGAACACCTCACAATCCCTGAGCTTGCGCGCCGGGACGCCACCCCAGATCTCAAACGGGGGCACGTCCTTGGTGACCACCGCGCCGAGCGCGACCATGGCGCCTTTGCCGATGGTGACCCGGTTGCGGATGCAAGCGCCCATGCCGATCCTGGCACCCTTGTGGACTGTGACAAACCCCGCCAGCCGTGCGCCGCCGTGGATGATCACGTCGTCCTCGATGATGCAGCTATGCGCGACCAGCACCAGGGGGGCGATGTTGACATTGCTGCCGATGATGGTCGGCTCGTCTGGATTCCGTCCCAGTGCGATGGTGGTGTTGGCCCCGATGAACGTCCCCTCACCGATGTGGACCACCCCCGTCTGGGGGATGCGGCGGTTGTTCTTGATGTCCAGGGACTCGTTGCCAATCATGACCCCAGGCTCAATGGTCACATTCCGAAACTCAGATTTCATTTTACGCAACCTTCTTGCCCTTCTTGGTGCGTCCGAGCCACAGGTACAGACCCAGGCCGCCGCCGACGCCCCACCACAGCCAGGGGAGCCCCAGCGGGCCCTTCTCTGCGAGCTTCTCGGCGTCCTTCTTGAGGTTCTTCCCCAGCTTGCTCAGATCGGTGCCCGAGCCGTCCGGGCCGGTCGAGTGGGATTGGGATGATCCCATCGTCTTCTCGACGATGGCGTAGTAGAGCGCGGCGTCACTGTTGCCACCCTGGATGGGTGATGTTTTGACCTCATTGATGCCCCCCTTGGCGGGGAGGTGTGAGAACGTCTGATCGATGTAGTCGTCGATCCACACCTTGTCGGCCTTGGCGTTGGTGATCTTGCCGTGCTTGTCGTACAGGGCGTAGATGTACTGGCTGACGACTGTGCGCCACTGCTGCCAAGACATCGCGGTCAGCCACTTGGTCAACTGCGGCACTTGGAGAGCCGTGAGCGAGGTGCCCCCCTTGGGCCATGGCCCGAGCCCTGGCACACCATCGGAGGGGCTGTCAGGGTTACCGCTATCCGTCGCAGTCGGCTCTGCCCCAGCCATCATGGTGGCGGGGAGGCCCACAGGCGTCATCCAGGCACCGTTGAGGATGACGCGCTGGGTGTAGGCTGTGTCGTGGGGAGGGCCGCCGCCCAGCCCTGCAAATGCTCCCTTGATCGTCATGTCTCTCTCCTCTGTACCGCTTCGCAGTAGCCGACAACACCGGCCAAATCTGACGAGTAGCGGGCGACTTTTCGGATCTCAGATTTCACGCCGCCGCCGTCGCCAGCATCGGCTACCCGGTGGATTTTGACAACCTTGACGTAGCCGAGGTCACCCTCGCCGCGAAGGTTCCAATAGTTGTGGTAGATGGCAAACTTGCCCCCCGTGGACAACACGATGGCGTCGATGAGGCACTTGCGAGGGTCCACGCTGTACTTGGGGCAGACCTCCGCAGCCGCCTGGGCCACGCTCCACATTCGCCGCCTCTGCTCATCACACGGTGGTTTCATGCCGCCTTCTTGCCCTTCTTCTTGCCCATCGTGGACACCAACCCAATCGCGCCCACCAGAGCGATGATCACGAAGGCCATGGGGATGCCGGCCTTCTTGGGCTTGTTCTTATCGTCGTCGTCGTCGTCGTCGGGGTCCACCTTCTTGCCCTGCGCGATGGCGTCGTTGATCTTGGTGATGAACGTGGTCAGGGCCATGATCCTGGCGGCCACCTTGTTCTTGGCCGCGCTGGGCAACTTGAGCGCCTGCCACTCGATGAACAGGGCCTTGGCCTTGAAGGCGTTGGCCTTGCGCGCCGTCAGGCTGGCCGTCTGGTCGGCGGTGGCCTGCTCGTAGGCGAGTCCGGCGCTCCATAGCGCCTGCGGCACGGTGGGTTTGGTCAAGGTCCATGCTTTGAGGAACGCCTCCCCTGCCTTGACGTAGTCCTTGGCCTTGAACAGCGTGGTGGCCTTGTGGACCTCACCCGCCGCGCCCTCGTATTTGATGTTTCCACCAGCCAGTCCGTACAACATCACATCCTCCTGCTCTTGATCTCAGCTTTGACCTTGTGCCGCAAGTCAGTACAGCGATCAACCTGCCGCCCGGCATGGCGAACATCCGCTGCACTGTACTCCCAGTTGTCATTGAGGAACCGACGCTCCATGTAGTCACGGTATTCCCACAGCCCCTCAAGGACCAACTCCAACTCAGGGATCGTGAGGCGTAGGCATGTGGTCTCGCTGTGTACCTTGCGCTTCTTCACCATCACGCTCTCCGCTTCTTGCGTTTGAGCCACCACATCACAGCCGCGAATGACGCCACAAACACGGCAGCGAGAGGCAGCTTGGAGGCCACAGCAGACGCCTCGCTGGTCAGGTAGGCGGCGACCTGCTTGGCGGTGGTCCCCGTGGTGTGGATGCCGTCCGGCTGGCTGGGATACACCACCCCGGAGGGTTGTGTCACGGCCCCGCTGACGGGCGCCTCTCGGAAGTCCCGCATCGTCACGTTGGGAAACTCAGCCGTAACTACCCGATATGCTTTGTTCTTCTTCTCTCGGAAGGCTGCGGTCTTGGGGAAGAACTTGTTTAGGCTGGCGGACCCCCAGACCTTCTTGGCCAGGGGGACGTTGGTGATGACGGTGGCCGGCGGCAGACCTGCGTAGACCACCTTGGTGCTGGGCGCGAAGTGGGTCAGCAGCTTGCGGAGGGACTTGGTCTGCACCGAGCCGTCGTTGCCGCCGGAGAACAGGTAGACGGCGTCCCAGGTGCGGGAGAGCCCAGCGGCGATCTCAGCCAGCTTGGCGGTGCTTCGACCCGACCGCACGATCCGCTCGACCGTGGCCCCAGAGCCCTTCAACAGCGTCTCCAGTGCCTTGCCGGTGCGGCCAGTCTGACTGTCGCCAAAGATGAGGATGTTCATCGTACCCTCTTGCGCTTGTTCCACCACCACCAGCCCAGGGCACCCGCGACCGCGACTACCACCAGCAGGCCAACGCCGGCAGCCGCCTTGCCTGCGATGGTGCTGAAGAAGCCGGGACGGATGACGTTGAGGTCCACGTTGCCCTTGATTCCCGGCACCTTCCCCTGCTCCGTAAACTGCCAGATGATCCAGTCTTCGGTCGTCGAAAACAGCTTCTTGGGACCACTCTCCTGCCCGGTGTAGTCACCCTTGGGGTGGTTGTACTGGGGCACCCAGATGGGCAGGTTGCCGAGCTTGAGGTTGCCCAGGTGTTCCTTGGCGAAGTAGGCGTTGATGTAGATTATGGGCATCCCGTAGCCAGCGGCCATGATGTGCTGGGCCAACTCCACGATCCAGTTACGGAACACCATGGGATCTTTGTAGATCCCCTCTGGGGCCTGCTCCACGTCGATCATGGGCACCAGCGTGAGCTTGTCACGCACGGGGTCCATCGCCGCGATGAAATTGGCCGCGTCATCCGCTGCCGGCTTGTTGGGGGCCGCCCAGTGGTAGCCGCCGATGGGCAGCCCAACAGCATGGGCCCCGTTGACGTTCTGGTAGAACCGCTTGTCACGGCCCGTCGCCCCGGTGGACGCCTTGGCGTAGGCCCACTTCACCGGCCCCCACGCGGTCGGCACGCTGGCCACGGTGGCCCAGTCGATGTCGGCCTGCCAATGGCTGATGTCGATACCGAGACCAGAGTTGGGGACGGGCTTGTTCACGATCACTTGCCGACCTCCAGCTTCTCGATGTGGGCTGGTTTGTTGTTCTTCATGTGTCTTTCTCCTTAGTCAGCAGGTAGTTGCGCCCGTTGTAGGCGACGGTGAGCGCCCCAGACACGCCCAGAGTCCACCGCGCCCAGCCCGGCAGGTCAGTGGACACGCTCTGCGCCTCCATACCCTCTACCGCTTACCGCCCTTGAACGACCTGCCTTTGGACTGGGACGGTGACGAGGCCGGCTTCGGCTTCGGCTTCGGCTTCGGCTTCGGTGCAGGGGCCGCAGGCTTTGACGCAGGGGCCGCAGGCTTTGGCGCAGGGGCCGCAGGCTTTGGCGCAGGGGCCGCAGGCTTTGGCGCAGGGGCCGCAGGCTTTGACGCAGGGGCCGCAGGCTTTGGCTTGGCCACCTCCACGACCGTCAGATTCACCAGACAATGCACCTCTACATCGCCGCCGTCCAACTGCACATAATAACGGTCGTCAACGCGCTTCTGGGGGTGTCGCTTCTTCGACACCACTCCGGTGTTGCCCGATGCCGTGATGACCTTCGTTCCGTTGATGAGATGAGCCATGTTGTCCTCCTAGCCCTTGCGGGGCTTCTTGAGCTTCTTGATGGTGCCGCCGTTCTTGGTCAGCTTGCGTGCCTCGGCCATGGTCGAGGTCAGGTACTTGCCGCCCTGGGGTCCGGTGACGTGGTAGCGGTACAGGGGCGCCTTGGAGGGGTTGCTGCGCTTGGGGTTGGGTACGCGCCCGTCGTCCTCCAACTCAAACGGGTCCATACCCAAGGTGTCGAACGGGGCCTCCGGTTTTGGTCCCGAAACGGGCTCGCTGTACCATCGTGCGATGTCATCTTGGAGT
>Ga0080013_1000163_pt1 | contig 93673 bp, 125 predicted proteins | sample ETNvirenome_6_85_FD_69236 | JGI IMG/M metagenome (GOLD analysis project Ga0080013, IMG submission 69236) | Marine viral communities from the Pacific Ocean - ETNP_6_85 (SPADES assembly) (version 2) | ecosystem: Environmental > Aquatic > Marine > Oceanic | place: Pacific Ocean | collected 2013-06-19
ATTGAGACGTTAAAAGCTAAGAAATTAGCGTTTAACCCCTACCCCGTTCTGCTTAGTTCTACTTAACCTTAAGCGATACTAAGTAGTCGAAGGGAAGGAACTTCCCTATAGGCTAAAAAAAAACCCCCGGTCCGTTAGGACCGGGAGTCGAATTTATTACTCTACCTTTATTAGCTCCCCCTCGACCTCCTTAACCTTAAGCGATTCGGGAAGGTTAGGGAAAACCTCTCCGTTCGCGTTTACTACGTAAAGAAAGAAACGCTCGTTTTTTTCCGCTACGGCGAATCGAGTACCGTTAGGTCGAAACGCTACGAACCCGGAGTACTTTTCGCCGTAGCGTAGAGCGGCGGCGGTAGACGCGAGTTCCTTATAGGTATAACCCTTCCCTACGGGAATTCCGGCGTCTACGATCCGTTTCCGAATCTTTAACGTCTCGGAGAAGCGCGCTACGATAGCTACCCGTTTAGCTTCGGAATTCGTTAGAGAGAGGGAAAACGCGAGCCGGAAGGACGCGTATCGATCGGGACTAGTATAACCGCCTCGATCTTCGGTTCCTACCTTAACCTTTTTCGCGTCTTTAGGACGCCGCGCTACGGCGATCCGGGCGACTTCGAAAAGGTTATAGGCGTATATCCCGGCGTCCTTAGAGTCTCCGACTACGGGGACCTCTACGGCGGCCTCTACGGGGGTAATATCGAGAGACATTTTTTTCTCCTAAAGAGAAGTAAAAAAAAATAAATCGAGTCTAGCTTTTTACGGTAAGCTAGGAACCTTTTAAGCCGGATATTTAAGGGTTATCCCGATAATCCGGCGGTAGGACTCTAGGTAGTAAGGGCGAAAGCCTAAGTTCCCGCTTCGCCTAGAGTCTACTCTTTTTACTCTTTTCTTCGTTTCCTTTCGTTAGGGTTCGTAGGTCTAAGTATAGGGTATTAAACTAGTCGAGTCTAGCGTTTTTTTTCGCTTTTCGTAAAAAAAATTTTCTCGTCTTTTTTCGCCTTTTTTTCGCTTTTAGGTATAGATTTCGCTTTAAGCGGAAAAGTAGTAGAACGTCTTATAATTTTCGTAGAGGAAGATTTTTCCCTTAAGCGAAACTAATCTTTTTCTTAAGAATTTTCTTCCGGTAGATTTTTCCCACTACTACTTAGTATCGCTTAAGGCTAAGTAGTAGGACTTAGTTTTTCTAACGTGCTTACCCTATGCCGGTTGTGATTTCTGACTGACTGACTGAAAGCTGACTGGCTGACTGACTGGAAGCTGACTGACTGGCTGAAAGCCAACCAGCAACCAGCAGCAGCCAGCAATACCTACCAGCTCGAACAACGATCCGTTGACTGAATAAGTAATATCCCAGTCAACGGATCGTTCTTCCTCGTCCTATCCTCCAAAGCAATTACGTTCGGGGGAAGGATCTCCATACTCACATCCGGTCTTTCCGTAGGCGTCCACCTTCACCGAAAACTCCTTACCTTCGACTGAAATCACCATCTCAACCCATCCCTCTCCGTTCGGGATAAGGGTCACAGTCCCGGTTATCGGCGACACAGGATTAATATCAAGGAACCATCCTTCAGTAACCTCGTTTAGAAACCCGCAAAGTCCCTCGAACATTTCCTTTACTCCATCCACCATATCGCCCTCGCTTTCGTTGGGCGGGACCGAAGTCCCGCCCGTTGAGGTTAGAGTTCGACTACCGTGAAGATTCCGTCGTTCTGAAGTCTAATCGAGATTTCGTCTCGATCTGGAATCCGAAGCTGGATCGTAACGCCTCCCGCGTTGGGGCCGCCTCCGGAGCATACATCAACCTCTACTCCGTATTCGTTAACGCAACCGTCTAGCTCTAATACGCTGGACTTTACGATCCCCCTAAGAATAGGGATATCCATCTCGTTCCCTTCGTTTAGGTAGAGCGGATTCTCTACCTATTTAAAGATAGCGAATCGACAACTGGAATCCTAGCCCAACAGAAACTTTTTTTTTCCACCAGCCACCATCAGCCACCATCAAGCATATGTCCGGGGCGCGTTGGTGCAGCTTGATGCCTATACAACACCGCGCGCAACATCAGCGCCCGGCGTTGACTGAAATCCCTATACAACAACACCGCACACCACAGCCCACGCCACCCGTTGACTGAAATCTCTGATATATCGGGCATCATCCAGCGAAACTTTTTTCGCTGAAAGCGAAGATTTCATTAGGAATCTCAGTGCGAATCCGTTATATTAAATGCAGGTCGGGGATAGGCCTCAGACCTAAAAATGAGGAGTCCGATATGGGCACCCAGAGTAAGAAGCAGCCGCAGGTCGTTCCGAGTCTCGCTGAGAGTCTCGGCAGTTCCGCACTCCCGTACCACAACGCGCGATCACCGTTTAAGCGCAGCGAGGGTCGCAACCGAGCCTGGCAGATTCTCCAGGACGCGGGAAAAACGGGAATCAGTAAGGTCGATTGGCTCGAAAAGCTGACCGAGGCGGGTATCGCCAACCCGCTATTCTACGCCAATTTCGTCGTCCGTGCGAAGAGGCGGGTGGTAGTTACCCGATTGGAGAACGGGAACTATGTGGCGGTAGCTCCTGGTAAGCCACGGGAGAAGAAGCAGAACTAGCAGGAAGGGGGTCGGCCAGCTCCAAGGTCGACCCCCTTTCCACATCCGGGCCGGACCCAACCAACAACCAGCAGCATCCACCATTCAACATTCAACAACCCAGACTTGCATGGTTGACTGGATGGTTAAATTCACCATTCAGCAACCCAAACTTGCCTGGTTGACTGAATGGCCAGTCCTGTTTGGTGCGGTTTGGTGCTGATAAGGCACGTCAATTGTGATTACTGCCGGTTGACTGAAAACACAGCCAGCTGGGCATCGTGCCAATCATCCAATCAACCCAGTGTGGGTGTGTGACTGAGTGCCAGGAGGGAAGTCGAGCGGTGTCTCACATCAGCGGGGAGCTAGATTGATAATGAGAGGATTCAGCGGGGAGCTAGATTGATAATGAGAGGATTCAGCGGGGAGAGTGGGAGAGGAACATAAGGCACTCTAGTCCTAACCACCCCACGAGCATAACTACAGCAGTAAAGACTAGGCAGATCATATTACAGTCGTCATCATACCACATCCAGTCATAGTCCGTAACCCTACGCCATAGACGCACTCCTACATATAGGACGATATACGCTACATAGCATTAAGTATACGTCATCCACCTTAGTCCTACACCTCCCTCAGCATACCTCACATTCTTTAGGGCTGACCTTTCTTTCCTTCCCATCATTTCTCATCCCGAATTTCTTTTTGCCCATTGGTTGCTATGTTTCCTCCCTACGGGAAAAGATGTTTTTAGCCATTGGTACCACTGAGAATTGCCTGCATCAAAACCCCCTTAAGCTACGTTGTGTAAGTATTCGTATAAATATTCATCCAGAATACGGTCGAGCTGCTCGTCAATCAGATCCTTTACGTCAACATGGTCGAGAGTCTCAATTGAGGTAGTATAGTCGCACACCACCTCGTCCGGGTCGTTACCCATAACGAACCGCACCCAACCAATCGTAGTCTTAGGAGGGACACCAGCAGTTACCTTCTTGAGGTTGACATACGATTCGTCTACCGCCATCACAGCGCGATATGCCTCGTGGATATCGGTCACCCTGTTTATACCGATATCTTCGCACCCATCATCTACGCGGTAAGGCTTCCATTCATCATCCGAGAGCATCTTAAGGACGGCATACACTGCTATCCTCTCCAGTTTACGGTTAAGTTCCCAGTTCATTACTTCTCCTTTCTGATTATTGGAATCTCTACTCACCCTCACCTTCTAGTGTCGATCCTCCAGAGCAAGTAGCGCGCTCCAGGTAGCCTGGCTTATTTCTTGGGCATCGTCGTTCTGGTTCTCATCCGTCCTGTAGATCCAGAAGCCTTCCCTCGCTGGGTAGTTGCGGTATCCCTCGTCATAGAGCTTCTGGGCGGCAACTACGGTCGCCTCGACAACCGGAACTACTTTCACACCCGACTCCGAGACAATACAGCCATTCGGGGTATCCTCATCCCGATTCTGGATCTTCACCATCTCGTCAAATACTCCCGGAGGGATCACACACGAGGCGCCACCTTTAGGGTCAAAGATCGAATGAGTGCAGTATTCCGGTTTAGCAGCGGAATCGTCGGCGCGCCAACCGTCCCGTAGCAACGCCCTCGCTTGGACTACCTCAGCTAACTCATCCTTCCGTTCCTCGAACATCTGGATATCTTCTTTGGACGTATCAATCTCGAACAGAAAGGGCGTATCACCGAAGTCCAACCGAACGCTCATCCACGATTCCCCCGCCGGGACAATATCAATCTTCCCTTCGATATCAACCCAAACACCGGGCGCGTGGTCCTCCATCTGGCCCTCTAGGAAGGCGGCCAGCAGATGCTTGAAGTCTTTCGCTTCCACATCGACTCGTTCCATCTAAGCCTCCAAAGAAACAATAGTTACGCCTCCAGCTACTCCAGGATTAGGAATAGCCACGTATTCATCTACTCCTTCTTTCAGCCATCCTTCGCTGTATCCGGCCTTAAGAACATCTTCTCCGCTCATCTTCTTTAGCGAATCAACCTTCGGCCTTACAGCGTAGTCGGACCAAAAACGATCATACGAATCAATCGTTTCGCCATTAGGATCAAGAGATCCATTATAGCTAAAGCCAGCGAACCACTCGTCTAGTTCAAAGGAGAATGACTTATCCCCATACTTCAGCGTAACAGCGAGGAATACTTCACCGCCTACGTCAACTTCGATATCCAGCGGGATCTTTTCCAGGTTGTGATCTTCCTTCGATTCACACTCCTCATAGTATCTGGCTGCCATCCAAGAGTAGAGTCTCGCAGCCAGGATACTCTTTTCACCTCGTCCATCCCCGGCTTCAAACGGAACCGAATACATCTCCTCATCAGTCAGGACTGTCCGGGTAGCTTCCTCAATCGTATCTGGCTGATGTTCAAGATTTACTCCCTCAGCATACTTTGATATTCGATATCCAGAGGGGTTATCGCCATTCATCCTCTCGGCCAACTTCCAAATACGGTCGGCCAAGAAGTTCAAGTAGGGAACGCCGCCACCCTGGTGCCCGTCTATCGGCTCAGCCGAGGTAGCAAATTCCTCTACAAAGCGGGGCAGACTACGCCCCGCCAGCAGTTTCTTCGCTCTCTCCGTCATCACTCCCTCCTAAAAGACAGCGGCGATAGCCGCAGCCGAATCTTCCCAGACGATTCCGACCTTACAACCGTCAGCGTCGCAGTAAACTACCGTCTCACCAACATACCCGCCTCCCTCTTTCAGTTCGCCTCCGCAACCTGGGCAAACGTCCGGAGAGCAATCATCGGGGTCTATCATCAAGCGATCCAACTCCCTCAGGAGTTCAGATTTCGCTGAGTCGCCCGCCATATCGGCGTCTACGATATCATCGAACCTGTCTCTCATCTTTTCTCCTTCTCAGTTAGTCCGTCCCAGTCGGCTCTCGACCTACTTAAAGGTAACGAATCCCCACCTGAGTTCCTATTGGTTTCTTTACTGCTTGGCCAACATATCGAAGGTTGCTACCGAGTCGTTCTGCATGCCCTGCTCCGTCCAATCTATATCGTGATCCTCACCAGTCCTCTCCTTCCAGAGTCTTTTGACTCCCTCGGCGAATCCTGTATCGGTGTAAATTTCCCAAGGAAGGTTATGGTAGACCGTTATGATCGTGCTCGGGAGGCCAAGATCATTATCTTCCTCTTCCATATCACCGACTTCTGCTTCCTTCGGGTAGGGCTTGCCTGCCTGCTTGCTTATCTCTCTCCCATCAAAATCCTTCCGATTCCACCAGATCGAATCCCCTGCTAGCTTGATCTTATCCATCAACACTCTCTTTGTAGTGACCGGAACCTTCGATGAGTCCGAGGTGCTCTGCGATCGCATCTCTGATTCGGTCGAGAGTTGCGAGGGTGATTTCTCCATCGGGAAAGTCCCGACAACCTGTCGCGGCCCCGTTGGCGTAACGAGTGAAGTTACAACCGAGGTAGCCATCATACGATATGACTGCGAATACCTTGTTCTCTTTCATCACTCCCCCTAGTTGAGCGTCGAGATCGCGCTGAAGATTCCGAGCCGCTTGGCGTAGACACCGTCCTTCTTGGCGTAAGCGACTATCTGCGCGTTGATCTTCCTGCGCTTCCGAAGCTGATCGAACGGAAGTTCGACATCAACTTTTGTGCCGTCCTTTAACCTGCCCGTACAATAGCTTACGTCCCACATCGGGAATCCTGGATCCGAAAGTAGCCTGAGACGTTCGATACTCTCAAGCCTCGGGTCCGTCCAACAAACCGATCCCTCTGGCTTCTCGTTGTGGAAGCCTTTAGTGATCGGGTTAGTTTCTTGAACGCCGTAGTTTCCCATCTTCTCTTCTCCCAGTTCGGGTTCTCTGCCGGTTTCTCCGGCCTATTTAAAATTAACGAATCCGCACCTGGCGTCCTATTGATTTCTTTACCTCATCATCTTACTTATCTTTCAGTGAAAGGGTTAGCGTCTTAGAACCAATTGCGGTCCTACCAACCAACACCGTAATTACCTCACCCGCTTCGACTCGATCAAATAGCTCGGTCAGCCGATAGGCTTGCGTCACCTGCACCTGCATCCCTAGACTCTCTGGGAAGGGCAAGTCTATATCCTCAATCACTAAAAACGGTCCCTCAGCCATCACCTTCTCCTTTCATCTCAGCTATAACCGAAGGATCAATATCCCGAACTATCGCGGCAGAGTTGTTGTCGTCCCCATCTTTCGCTATCACAGTATCAGCGAATACTCCCCATCCCAACTTCTTCAATCTCCTTGCAATCTCAGGAGCTATCGGCTTCACTTCTTTAGCCGCATATAGGAGCGTCTCTTCAGTCACCACTTCCTCCTTCATTCTTAAGTAAGATTTTGGGCCAAATAGAGGGTCATGACGACACCGAGCCATCCGGATCAATCCCGCATGCCCTGGGATCATCACCAAACTTAATACAGTAGGCACCCGCAATATACCCCTCAGGCAGAGCGTCCATCGTCGTTGGGCGCCACAGTATCAACTTCTCGTTGCGCTTCAAAAGGATCTGGATTGCTTTCATCTGGGCTTCTGTAGCTTCCATCATCATTTCCTTCCAGTTGCGATTAAGCACCATTGACTGGTTTAGTCCTCCTGCTTCTCATGCTCAAACTTGTCTCTGATCTCCGTATGGAAGAACTTCCCTTTGGAATCTGCGGAACAGAAACTGGTATAGACTTCAACCGGCACATCGGCGTAGTGGTAGTCCGGACCGCCAAAGTTAATCACCATGACGTGCTTCTTCCCATCGTAACCCGCTGACTGAATATTGCTCGACTTGATCTTCTTCATCTTGATCGGCATTCCTCGCTCCTTCGGCCTTTCGACCCTTATGATGCGGTTATTCCAGCTCGAATGCAGCCCCGTAGCAGGCCGAACAGTAACTCTACGGGTTCGGACCCGCCCCGAAACAAACGACCTGCAACACGCCGGCATTATATTACGTAATTCTCAGTGAATTCCGCCACTTCCATCCGCATATAGTCTACGGACATCACTGCGTCCGAGTGATCATCACATCGAGTAAAGTCAACCATCACTCGCTTAAGATGGTCTGGGTCGATAGCCAGTCTTGCCAGCACTGCGTCGTGTAGCACAGAGATACAAGAGGCTATTTCTGAGTCGTGCTTCTGGGACTGAAGCTCCTTCTGCCTCAAGATACTACTGGTCTTAGACACACCTTCCTCCTAGATGTAAGGTTCTATCTCACAAGCTGCAATGATAGTGTAATCCTCCCACGGATCTCCTGAGAGGAACGATCCGCAGGTCCCACAGCGGAACCCCTTCTCATCCTTCCGAGGATCATCCGCCCGCTCAGCCGCTTTGGAAGGACTACTATACCCTCCGCTATGCGGGCAAGCCTCAGCCGCTTCATCCCACTTTCCCTCATCCCGAAGGGCTTGAGAGCGGTTCACCTTCCGTCTGTGCTCCCGACCTTGAGCTTCCATTTCCCTCATCTCAAAGTCGGCGTCTTGGAATCCATTCGGTAACTCAGGATCATATCCGAGACTCATAAGAGTGTGGCCTCCTCACTTTCCTCAAGAGTTAGTGCTACGCCTGGAATCTCCTTCAGTCCCAACCCGATCGCTTTCTTGATTCGATGCCAACCGTCGATGGGGAACAAGTAGTGGCCTTTATCCCCTTCCTCTTCAAACGGGACCGCAACCAGAAGGATTGGCTCATCCAAGTCTGCGGTCTCAATCGCCTCCTTTCCCTCATCTCGGATTGCTCCGATGAAAGGTCTGACGTTAACCAGAGGATACTGCCCGCCATCTCTAGGTTCTTCCGCAAGGATCGCCCTTGCGTGGCTTACGTTCCAGCACTTAGCGATAAAATTGAACGTCTCATCGCCGGCACCGACGAAGCCCTGGGTGAACTCCGATCTCGCCCTCAAAAGTCCATTCCTCTCTCTCGCTTATCAGCGCACGAGTTACAGAAGCCGTATCCCGGCCGCAAATTAAAAGTGCGGCCACACCCCTGGCATTCAGTCGGGACACTCTCCCTCTGAACTTGGGCGTAGAACTCAACTACATCCGGGTCATCCGTATCGTGGTATGTCCCGAAGTTATCGTCAACAAGGGTAGCTCCCACAGGCGGGGCAATTCGTCCCTCATCCTCCTCTTTGACCTTCCTCCTTTCAAATTCTTCCTCCCAATCCTCGTCACTCACTTCTTCTTCCATCAACTCTTCATACGCCTCACGCTCGGTGAGATCCGGACAGTCAGACCAACGATTATCGTTCCAAGGTTCCATTTTCCTCATCCCTCGCATGTTCGCTCATCTCATCGAGAGCGCGGTATACCCCAAGGTTACTACAATGATCTACTTCACCCTCGCCATCCACCTCTCTAAATATCTCCATCGGGTTATCCTTGTCGTGGCAGGACATTATCGAAGTCCTCCAGCCGGCATCAAATAGCCCACGGGCTATGGCCCCAGTAGCCTTATTAAGGTCCATCATGGCTCCGGTCCCAGGTAGTAGTGGATGAATAGCTCCGATCCTATATAGAGACAGACGAACAGGAACAAGGCGAGAGCGATGAGCTGCTTCTCACGCTTCTTTCGCTGGTAGTAGTTCACTCGACTATCTCTCCAATCGTCCGTTGAAGGTCCGCCAAGTTGACCGGCTTAGCAATAAACCAATCGACGCTTGACCTAAAATCTTCTGTCCGTCGAGGAGTATCCTCGATCTCTGTCTGAGGCAATCCGCTAATCATCACAACCGCTGTTTTCTTATTCATCGTCTTAGCGTTGACCGCCATCGCTACTCCGTCCAACCCCGGCATATCGAAGTCGGTGATAAAGATATCAATATCGCCGGTCATCTTCCGTAACGCCTCAAGCGAATCGTAGAACACCAGGATCTCCGCTTCAGGAAGACAAGCCTTAGTCATCTGAGAGACTGACAAGGCTACGTCGATGTTATCGTCAAGAATCAGAACCTTCATCTTCTTCAAGCTCCTTGATTCGCTCAGCGGTTTCAGGCGGGATCTGGAGCATACCACCCGCTCCGTGCTTCTTAAGTTTAACCCACCCCTTATGGCGTCCCTGCTTCGGGACTCGGAAGGTTCTGGCGATCCGCCATCCTTCGTTGAATAGCTTCTCACCTTTGGCTCGGCGTTCCTTATCAATCGTTACGACCATTTCGTATCACCTCCCTCCGGTCCAAGTCTCTCGTCCTTATTATAAGGTAGCGAATCGACAACCTGGAACCTATTGGAAAGTTACTCCCCATCAACAACCGTGAACTCATCTTCCCAGAGGCACCAGGTGTGGACCATATCCTCTATGCTGATCTCCACATACCATCGTCCAGGCCAGTCTTTTGACTCACCCTTCACAAGGCCCTTGATCGGGCCTCCGTTGAACTCCCTCACCTTACTCAAGCGAGGTATGTCCTTCACTTCGATTTTGTCGTTAGGAGTAGGCATCAACAATCTCCAGCTGCGCACCAAAGGACTGCCAACGCCCAGGCGTCCAACCAGGATTGTCCTTAGTCTCGTGATACTTGACGAGGGTGACCTCAATCATATCGTTCTCACCACGACCGAAGATCGTCTCAGTCACTAATGTCCATATAGCTGTCGCATCCTCACTGGATGCGGGATGACAATGATCGTATCGGAGCATGTCGAATGGGAAATCAAACCCATTCTGCATTGTAATCTTGGCCTTGCTCACATACTTGAGCGAGCCAGCGAGTTTCCGTGAATCAGGCATTTGCGTTTCCTCCTTATTGACTGAGATGACCTTCTAGCTCAGTCGCGATTCGCTCCAATTCGGCAGTCGTCCCTTCTTCAAAGTGACCCTCTGCCTCGTATCTTTTCACGTAACTAATTGCGCCCCTGATCCCAAAGAGATTCATATCGCGCATGAACTGGATCGCATGTAGTCCAGCGTGCCCTATCGTCATCTCGATCTCCCGCAACCAGCAACTATTGGGGATCTCCGATTCAAGTATATATATCTTGCGCTCGGTAATCATCTTCCCTACCTCCAAGGTAGCCAAGAATACTTAATCGCCAACTTCATACGGTAGAACTCAAGAGCGTAGAACTTCGCCAACTCCCACTTCGTCCCGTCCCTGAATGCTTTAAGCTCGCTGTCGTAGAACTGGACTTTCGTTCTCTTGTCGTTCACAAAACTTTCCTTCGCCATATCGTATCACCTCCTTCCGGTTCCAGCCTTTCCCTCGTTACTTAAAGGTAGCGAATCGACAACTGGCGTCCTAGTGGAATCTATAGGTCAACAAGATCATCCAAGTCTCCCGTGTTAGGCTCTACAGCCTTAACTCCACCAGCAAACTTCTCCTCATCCTTCTCAGCCTTCTTCTCCAACTCCCTGTTTGAGGCCCACTTCCCTACCATCATCAACGGGGCAGTAACGCACACAGCTAGAAAGATTATCCAGATAGTAGCTTCCACCTCTCCCCTTGCGAACATAAAGCCTAGCACCAGTCCGCCAATTACCAGGAAGAAGTTTGGATCTTTCCCCATTATCACAGGATCACCAATCACATTTCTCTCTCTTGACTGGTCGCCCATCGGATGATCAATCATCCACTTTTGTCTCCTATATTTATGGCTGTCACTTATCCGAATCTCTCGTCCAACGACCCGATCATGAACGTAGCCTAGCCACCTACCGATCATAGTTTACCTCGCTTTGTCTAAGCGGTGTAGCAGGGCTGAGCGGTATCGGGTAGGTTCCGGACCCGCCCCGCCCCTTGTTCGGCCTGCATTCGGCCCTAGCATTCGCTTGCGATAGCGGTCACGATCTTCCTTACTACCTCCGATCGCACCTCGTGAGACCAAACGCCCGTCCCATCGTCCACCCCTTCTTGAAGCTCCAGCAGACCGGCTCTGAGATTTACCACTTGGTCGATAACAGCATCTATCTCAAGATTCTCTGGATCGACCAAATTCTCTTTGGCCTCCCTCAACGCATCAATGATCTCCTGGATCTCTGTAGCCGTCTGAGATCTGTAGGTAGCGAACATTGCCGCAAACTTCTTTTGTAGATCGTCCGCCACCCCTTCAGCGATTCGGGTTGAGAATCTAGCAATCGTTTTCGCCAGGCCAGTCTCCTTAAGGAACTGCCTTTGTATTTCTTCCTCCCCTGGGACCGGCACTCTATCTTCTCCATCAGGCATTCTACCACCTCCTTTAAATGTAGTGATAGCGAGAGGCCAGTTAGCCTCCCGCTATCTAACTATACGGTGACCGCAGCTTTGCGATCTCGATTTTTCCTGTTCTGCTTGCGAGCCTCTTCCTCGCTCGTAGCCCACTCATGGGCATTGGTATGGTTGATGTAGAAGTAATCTCTCAGACCATATACTACAGGGAGTCTGAACTCATCAGGTCGAGTCTTCCAGGTCTTACACTTCCCGTTGACCCGACACCGGATCGGTTCATTTTCTCTGTTTCTTTCACTTACGTGATGAAGCTCTCTTCTGTGGTCCAAGTTTATCGCTTCTTGCCTGGTCATCATCCTGTTCCTTTCGATAAGCCAGATCATGCTCCTTACACCGAGCAAAGATATACTGGACGAATGGTTTTTCTCCTTTCTTGATATTGGACTTCACTCGGACGCGCTTCTCGCATCCCGGCTCTTGGCAAATACGCGTCACTTTCTTCGCCATATCACCTTACCCTTCTCATACCATCTCTGATGTAGCTTCAACAGGACTCTTGTTTCAGAAAGGTAGATAATCCAGACATCTGGAACATCCCATTGCTTTATCACCTTCCCTTTGTTCTTCGTCATCGTCCAAACCGGAAACCCCTGCCTAACTAATTCCTTGAGAGTCTCTTTTGCCTGCTCCTTAGAGTAGCAGTAAACATAGGAGACGAATCTGCCCTTATTGTCCCAAAACACCTCCATGTGGCGGCTAACATGGGGCCATCTAGGATTCTCACGCGCCTTGAGCCGATAGCCTATTGTCCCTGGCCACTCTTTCATAAAAGTCCTCCAGACCACGCTTTAACGCATCTTCGGCACTGCGACCTACAGGGATATCATCATCGCTCGACCCGAAGACATGGTAATGTCCCAGGTATCGGTCACCATACCTGTTCACCTGATGAGTAACAAACTCTACAACTTTCGGGCCAGAGTCAATCCTCTCTCCACCAGGATTGTTCTCATTATCCTTTCCTGGCTCTTCACATATAGCCGACAAAACAATCTTACATCCATCAAGTCTAGGATCGTCAGCGGTCAAGATATTGATGTACATCCTTTCACCTCTCTTAGTCTGGCCGAGGCGATTCGATGGGCCACCTCATTCCCGTGCTCGCTATTCTCTGGTATCCAAATAGCCTCTACCTCCATTTCTTCAATCGCTCGGTAGAGCCTCATAACCATCCGGCTATGGCTCTTCTCATCCCTCGGTATAGAAAGCCAATGTGCTCGGTTATTCATTATCCCCGCAACATACTGGGAGTCGGTCTTAACTATCACTTCAGTATAGCCAAGTTTCTTGAGTCGCTTCAGTCCAATAAGAACGGCAAGTAGCTCGCAACTAGTAGGACTCACACGACCCTTCAAGGAGCCAGATCCCTTGAGTGAGTCATCTACATAGTAGGCATACGATCCAAGGGATAGATCTTTCCTACACCCTGCGTCAGTATATAGGATCGTATCACTCACGTCTCATCTTCCCTAGTCTAACGTGACCGTCAATCGTAGCGATCATCGCGTTACTCGTGAAGGGTTGATCGGCGTCGCAGTCTATCTCGTCAGGAGAGTATCCCCTGCTCATCTGCTTCTCCGTCCAGGTCTTTCCTTTCTTCAGTTCGCCCGACCCTCTCACTTCCTTCGTCATCCCCTGAGTCCAGAGGTATATATTGTAGGCGAAAGCGAGTGGATCGGAGGCCTGCTCTAGGCCCAGTAAGAACTGCTTATGTTCGGTATGCTCCAGGATCTTCCTGAGCGACTCTCTCACCGTTTCCGGTTCTGAAGCGAAGGCGTTCAGCTTCGGTAAGAATTGCTCTAAGAGACTACCGAGGTCTTTCTTGTTAGCCATCTTAGCCCTCCTTTGGGCGTAAGTTAGGTTGTCCGATTAGCCCTCTATGGGCCGTTTCCCTACCTACTTAAAGGTAACGAATCCCCAATTGAAAACCTACGGCTAATTCCCCTTCACATCCTCGGCTTGCCGCTCGTCTGCGTTCTTAAACGCCTGATAATATTTAACATATTTCTTGCGCTCAACACTACCCTTCTTCAACGTCAAGGCATATGCGTATATTGCCTTCCTCAGGTCTTCCCGTTCGCTTGGTAAACACGTCACAGAATTTCTCCAGACCATCATAGCGACCTGACCTCCTCATTTTCACCTCTCGGCTTTCCATTCCCGTTTTTGCTTCACTATATACTTCAGCATCCTTTTGTTAAATGGGCCATACTTCTGGGGAATAGTAGTCAGCCCGTCAAGCATGTAGTCTGTATAATCCTGATGCCAACATCGACGACCTCTGCTACCAGCAGGACAAGAACAATCTTTGGCTCTGTACTTCCAAAGCACTCTACCACCAACTGGAAAAGGCACTTCAATCAGGTCATATCTGATTCTGTAGCCTTTGACTGAATAGGCCATACCAACAAAGGCGCCAGTTGGTATCTTAAACAAATTCACTTTCAATCGGGCTATTTCTCGTCGCACCACCTTTTCTGCGAACGATACCCTCCAGTCCCGCTTAGCAGCCACCTTCTCTGCCCTTCTGAGAATCTCCTTTCTGGAGAAAGATTTGCCTGAACTAATCTCTTTCGACTCAACAAAGACCAAGGGGATATTTCTGGTCTTTGCTATGAGGCTCTTTGCCGCCTTTCGGCTTATCATAGCGAAGTGTCGCATATCCTCTCCGGGCAAAAGAAGGGGTAGAGTCCAACCTGAGCATTAAATCACTCCGATGCGCGGGCACAATGGCCAGGAACGCGCGGGTGGCTGAACTCTACCCCAATTGATCTACTTCGACTTCGACCGCACAGTCCCGTTCTTATTGAACGTCCGACGAGACTTGTCGGCCAACGGCTCGACGACAACGTAGTTACCCTTGTCGTCGCCACCGGCCAATTTCTGGATCGTGACGCGCTTCGTCGCCTTCTGGATGAAGGAGACAGCCCCCTTAGCGGAGCCAGAGATATTCTGCTCCTCAAAGGTGGTCGCGACCTCGCCGATCCAGTCGTCCATACTCAGGCCGGACTTCCCGGCGTCCTGGAGAGTCTGGAAAGCCAGGTTCCGAGCAGGCGAAGTCCTGAACGGAGCGATGGCGGTGTAGCAGGGCTTCGCTTCACCCTCACCGTGCTTCTCGACGACAGAGGCGCAAACGAATCCCTTCGGAGCCTTGTCCTTCTTGGGCTTCGCAGGAGTTTCGACCTCAGCTTCCGCTTCGATCTCATCCTCGTCCTCGTCCAGCTCATCCTCGATCTCTTCATCGAGGTCTTCCAACTCCTCATCCTCCAGAGCCTCGTCGAGCTCAGCTTCGAGCTCATCTACGGCTTTCTTGGAAGACGGGGCACGCCTACGACTTGTAGTCTTGGGCATCTGGACCTCCATCCGGTTTACCCTTGGCGACGTGGGCCTTATGGCCTTAAGGGTCCGTCACCGTTCGACCCTTCAGGGGCTTAGTTGCCCCCTTTCCTTCGTTATCTAAGTATACGAAAGCCGCAACCCTGATCCTAATCTTTTTTTTCCTGCCCCTCACCACTTCTTTACTCCTTATATATAGGGGGATCGGCTACTCATACATCAGCCCTTTCTCCCTAAACTTATCTATGATCTGGGCCTCGCTCATATGAAGAACCAACTTCATCTTAGCCAAGATGCGTAAGCGTTTGCCGGCCATCTTAGGGAACACACCAATAGAGGTATGCTTGCCGTTCATAACCATCGGACGCTTTATTGGTCTTGGGAGCAATCCCTTCCGGACAAAATGCTTGAGGTTTGCGTCACTGAACCTCATCCCAAGCTCTTTACCTAGCTTCACCATCTCCCTGGACGTTGGCCCAGTTCCAAGCGGATGCTTAAGCCTGGAGTCACAATATGGACATCTGGTCGAGGATAAAGCTGTTCTCTTAATTCTGCGTTTGGCCACGGTTTCACCTCCTTTCGTTCGCAGTATTCCTCTCGTTATCTAAAGGTAAAGAATCCTCATCTGGAACCCTAATGCTTTTTTCTACTTGCTTTCAAATACTTTTTGGTCTTAGCATCAGCCAGATCAGACTCATCCATCTTCCGATCTATGAAGTCCGAGAAACACTCACCACAGCAAAACCACTTATTCTCAACAGACACCACAAAGAGGTTCCCTGATTTACTCGTAGATCTGACAACAGCAGCTAATCCTATATAAAGCCAGTGCACTCTTGCTGACCCTACGGATAACTGCTTACACTCAGAGCACTTTAACTTCCTGTGTTCCTTCCTCTTCATCACCATCCTCCACATCGAATGGGGCATCCACAGCCCCTTCTGAGGCCATTGCTGACTGGCCCGTAATATCCAGTTCTGCAATTAACCGCCTCATCAGCTTGGTCTTGACTACAGGATCAACAGCTTCTAATTCCTCTGTTACAATAGCACCGATTTGTTTCACTATCTTCATGAACTGGGGAAGGGTGATGATGAAATCAGACTTTCTCTGGATCTCCTGATATTTAAGGTTGAGAGTAGTTACGTCCTTGAACGCCTTCAAGAACTTCAAAGCCTTATCCGTTCCTTCATCTGACGAGAAGTCAACCTCACCTATACTCTCCATAATAGCCTTGAGCATAGCTTTCGAGGCAGCCATCTCCTCATCTACACTCATCAAGCCCTTATCTGAAAGCATCTCATCATAGGCTTTTTTGAGGTTGGTCGGTGCACCACCCCCGTATCTACTCTTGACTGCTTCCAAACCTTCTGCTTGCTTTCTTACTGTCATGCTTGTCCTGGATTCATGAGTTTTACACCGACCAACCCCAGAATGATCTGTCCCCTTCCCAGCAGATATTGTACATAAACGCTTGTAGGTTGGGCCATTACAGATATGACTGGGAGGAACATCTTGCGGTAAAGTAGACCTAACATGAATATTGAAGTCAGTTACACGGGACGCTTTGGTCCGCTTTGTTGGGGCTATCCTCTTAGGTCTTTTACTTACAGAGATGCGGCCGTTGGGACCGGATTTACCCTTAAGCCCACCTTGGTAAGAGAGGGTGATCTTTGGCCTAGACAGATTCGTCGAACTCACTATTCCCTCCTGGATAGACCCCGTTCTTGAAGCACCATTCCTTAGAACTTTCACGCTCATCCTCAGTAAGCTCCGGATGAACGGCCCTCAGCTTATGTAGCATCGCCATCCATTGATTATCAGTCAACTTGTCTATTACCTTCGGGTCCGCAATGCCGGCTTCCCCAGCACGTATGCTAAGAAGTTTGAGGTTACCAGCGTTATTGGTCCTTAAGACGGCAAGCATAATCTGCTGGTAATTCTCAGGGGTAACTGTGAGTATACGTCCTTCTCGTTGCTGTACCATGACTATTTCCCATTCTCGTAAACTGTCAAACTAAAGAAAGCCAAAAATCCTACGATCCCTAAGATCACCTGATCTCCTTATGGGAAGTAATAACAACACCCTTATTGGCACCACCCTTCCACTCATACGGAAGCGGGCAACGTTCAGCGGCACCTGGACCAATCACACACTCCTTATCTCGGGAGCAAGGGAAGGAAAGCAGTCCACCGAACCAGTGATCCCACTCATCAACTTCTCTCTTAAGGGATACAGCAAATTCATTCATCTCATCCTGGGCCTCGTAGCAAAGCCTCTTGGAGATGAACCCTCGGAGGGCGCGCAGATCGGAGAACATCGTCAACGTAGGCGAGTGGATATTCTGAGGAAGGACACCTCGGGCTGATTCTTGACTCACACCTGCCTTAAGAAGCTCCTCATAGTCCTCTTGCGACCGATCTATGGCGCTGTGGTATAAATTGTGCTGTTCCTCATTCAAACCAGGAGGCGTCCGATACCGGTCATCGTCCGCGAACGTCTCAAGCTTGATGATCCGAAGGGAGTTGTTATTGAAGCCAACTCCAAGCCTCTGTCGGGTCAACTGCTGCTGCGCCGGTCGGCTCATATTGTGGATCACAAACGTAAACCGAACACACTCCAACACCGTCTGCCAAGCAGGAATCGGGATCACCTCGTCCCAAATCATAGACCGCATCTGTTCGATAGTCAGCGTCTTTTGGATCGCAATCGGATCGACATGATGGGCCGCCAACCACATCGTCGAGATCTGAGTAAGACAATCGAAGGAATCTGGCGGAGACACCAGCTTCACTATCGGTGAGTTTGTTATCGGAACCGTTGACTGCTCTGAAGATGATGCTGTGAGTCCTATTGATTCACCAGCCATTGCTTTCCTCCACTCTCTAAAAAAAAATTCAGTAAACGCCTTCACTCGACACTGCTGGGAAACCTTCTTTTTGAAATCCTCCCTTAGATAATCCATCCTATCACTTGTTGTATCTCAAAAGCCTCTCTCGGAATGAAGTCAGGGTAACTTGAAAACGGGGCCAACTTCTTGAGTCCAAATAGCATTTCATCCTAATAGCTCCAACAGTTCCTCGCCCCGGTTCTTGTAGGTATGCCACTTCTCTACCAACCTACGCCCCCTTTGCCCTATGGCCTTAGCCTCATCCGGATTATCCAAGAGCCACCTCATCTTCAAATACAGCTCGTCCCGGCTTGAGAAGAAAGCTAAGTCAAATCCATCGCGGAAATACCTCTCAGCGTTCCTCGTCCTATAGTGAAGGACTGGCCGGCCCATAGCTAAGGCGTTCCAAGTTCTATTTGAGTAACAATTCCTCAGGAATCCAAACCCGTTAATCACCAACTGGATCTTGCCTCGGGTCATCATCTTCGGGTATTGAAGTAGGCTACAAGGTCTGGCTCTCTCATTCCATCCTGCACCGAAAGCACCCAAGACCCCCTTATCAACCAACTCTGTAACCATCTCTCGCCTGAAGGCATAGTCCTTTGTTCTCCTGACTACATTCCCGGCAAAAACGAGATCCTTGTCTGGCTCGGTCCCATTGTCCTTATAATGAATAGTATCTGTAGCACATTGATGCTCCTCAACCCTCTTCACCCCTCGACTCAAGAAGTAATTGTGAATTCTGGTATCATTGTTACTTACCAGCAGACAATCAAAATGAGGGACCAAAGACGCAACATACCTGAACGAAGGACCATATATATCTCCCAAGAACAGGAAGATATACGCCTTTGGAAGCAAGGCTTCCAGTTCCTCAAGACAAGAGGAAGCGGCCACCGATATAAAGACGGCGTGAGGGTCTAACATCTTGGCTTGCTTCATTATTATATCGGGACGCACATTCGCAATATCGATCAGATAGGGTTCCCATCCTGCTTGGATAAACCCTTTGAGGCGATGTGTGGCATTCAGATTCTTCTTAGCCCGCTCAACATACAGGAGTCTCTTACTCATTTAGCCACAGCCTCCCACCGATTTGATGAGATAGATCCCTCGACTCAGGGATAGTGTCTTCAATCCTACTCCAGTCCCACTTCCCAAAGCGGCCAAGCATATGGATGTCGTTCTGAGCTAGATACCGTAAACAATCCGCTCTGGACTCCTTATAGTTCTCATCCGTTATGATATAGGCCGGGTCAATAACCCCTACTGCAAAGCCCTTAAGCCTAGCAGTCAGGTCGAGCTTCGGGAACAGATCATTTACTTCTTTAGCCACCTTCGTAGCCAACTCCGTTTGGTAGTCTTTTCTAAAGAGCAATCCTTTCTGCTCCCTATTGTAACATATTTCAACCAGGAGGGAGGTATACCCTTCTGGGCAGGAAGTAGGATCAAAGTTTCTCGGAATTGAAACTCTGGAGAACCAATACTCTTTTCCAGGAACGTAAATGAAATGCTCTTGGCGCCCATCTAATATATCTCCTTCAAATACCAGCATCACCGAGGCCATACAATTGTATCTAAGTTTGTCCCCGGCAAGGATGACTGATTGCGGGACTCCAATATTGGAGTTGTCGATCAAGTTTACTAGCCCAGGCATCGGGATAGTCGAAACTATGGCGTCATACGGAACCTCTTGCCCGTCCTCAGAGGCAACCAGTCTCTCACTCATATCTACCGAGTGAACCATAAACTTAGTGCTGACTGAGCCATATCCCTTATTGTCGTCAATACATTGACCGCGCTCTATCATCTCATCCACAATAGTCCCAATCCCACCTTTGGGATACAGGAACTCCTGATTCTTAAAAGACTTCTGACGCCTGAGTGCTCCCCAGACCATATCCCTTACTCTTGGTTCCATCACCTTCTTGGCCGATCCGGTATAGTCAATCTCACCTGGATCCGTCCGCCAACATTTCGTTACGTGACTCAAGATGAACTTGCGGGCAATAGCCTCTCCGAAGTTGCAAATAGCCCAGTCTTCAAAGGACCACATAGTCTCGCTATCCCACTTCTTTCTCCACCATAGCTTCCAGAGACACTCTGCCCGTTCTCTGATTGAAAGACCTGAGGTATTCAATTGTACAGGAAACTCTATATAACGCTTCTTATAGAACACGGAATGATTCGATTGTCCGCGAACGCATTCATTGTTTGCAAGGCCGTTCACTAGGTCGTTAGTATACTCGTCGATAGCGAAGATGTAGCGACTGCCCAGGCTAAATCTCAGCCCTTCTACTTCAATACTACGATTGATCCCTCCTACCTTGTCTCCCCGCTCAAGGAGGACTACTTCCCATTCAGGATAATTAATCCTCATATGGTAGAACATAGAGGCACCCGAGATTCCCCCGCCAATTATTACTAGTCTAGGCATTCCATCCTCAACTGTGAAACAAGGGACGGGCCATATTTCGGACCCGTCCCTTGCTTAATAGAAAGTCCAGGGCATGCGTCAGAGCACTTACTTCTTGGACTTGCCCTTTCCCTTCGTCTTGCCCTTCGCACCCTTCTTGGCGGCGGCAGCCTGGGCCTTATCATACTCAGCAAACTCAGGCGAATTCTTCAGCGGCCAGACAACCACGTAGCGAACCTTCTCGCCCTTGCCCTTGGGCTCAATCGTCACGCGACGACCAGCCTTCAGGACGGTTGTAACCGAGGAAGTCGGAGACTGGGTGAGCTTCTCCTTCTTAAACCGAGCGGCAACATTCTCAACCCAAGCGTCCTTACCCAGACCCTTCTTGCCAGCCTTCTGGATTTCCTCGAATGCAATATTGCGTGGTTTAGATGACGGCCAGGGGGCGTTGTAGGCACAACACGGGAGACCATCTTCAATTCCCGGTCCCACCGGACCTTCAGCACGCTTCGTGAACTGGCTGATGTCGGGACGGCCCTTGCCCTTGGCCTTGGCCTTGGGCTTGGCGGGAGGCTCATCCTCATCCTCATCATCTTCGTCATCATCTTCGTCATCATCTTCGTCATCGTCATCGTCATCATCTTCGTCATCTTCGTCATCTTCGTCATCTTCGTCATCGTCATCATCTTCGTCATCGTCATCTTCGTCATCGTCATCGTCGTCGTCGTCATCATCATCGTCTTCATCGTCATCATCGTCGTCGTCGTCGTCATCATCATCCTCATCCTCATCCTCATCCTCATCCTCATCCTCATCCTCCAGGTCGTCGAGTTCTTCGTCCAACTCGTCTTCCAGTTCCTCCTCTTCCTCTTCAGGGGCCAGAGCGGCTTCCAGTTCCTTCACGCTCATCTTGGCGTATCCCTTAACCTTCGCTTTCTTGGCTGCGGCCAACAATTTCTCTTTCTTTGTCGCCATGTCCTAATACTCCTGCTATGGGGGTTGATGTCGTAGTCTCAAACGACAAAAATTCTTCGATATCCAACCGATACTCTCGACATTCTACTACTCGCTCAACTGCTCCTGGTCTAACCGGACAAGCACTTCCTATGCTGCCGTCTTGCGGTCTTAACGCATTTTGTCCCTCCTGTGTAAGGTCTTTATTAAAGACACAGCTTGGACACTTACCACCATCGGTATTAAGGTCGTTAAGGTATACACTGACTACAGCGTGGTCGACTAAAAATACACGCCTTGCTGTATCAATAAGATTCTTGCGGTCTTTTTCCGCAAACCAACCTTTCTCCTTCTGTAACTCCCAGTAGAACCGAAAGCCTTTGTAAGAGTCCAGAGCATAGTCAAATACTCTAGGTCGCTTCATTATTACGCCTGAACCCTGAAAGATGCCTGTATAATACTGGCACAGCAACCTGATTATTGTTTCCTCCTTTATAGGATTGCCGTTCAAAGCCATACAAGGGACGAAAGTCTCCAATATGACTCTATCTTCACAGTCCTCGCAATTAGCTGTGAAATCTATGATCTTCATCGTAGGCACCCCAGACATCTTCGAGAACTGATCGTATCACCGCCAGAGACTGATCTACTCTAGTTCTGACTAGCTTTGCTACATCATCGTAATTGCGCCCCGGTTTCTTACTCACAAGGCGATCAATCAACTCCCTCTTGATTTGAGTAGGCGTCCATCCATCATCTAACTTCTTGACGATAGTCCGTTCGTGCTTTCCTAACGTTTGAATCCGAAGATTAATATCTATCCTAGCTGGAACATCACCTCCGACTGACGATCCGGGCAGATCAAATCCTGAATCTTCCATCAAGGCGTCTGCCGATAGAGCATGGGTATTATGAACGTCAGATTTCTTTTGGGTCGCTCGGACTCTATCAGTGAAACACTGCTTCAATCTCTGATAATAATAGACTCTGAAGGCAATCGTTGACTTCTCTCCGGTGGCCTTACGAGCCAGATACCGCCCTGCACATCTCCATACTTGCTTATGGGCCTCGGATACTAAGTCACCGTATTCCGAATCAGGCAATCGCTTGAGCTGGCGCTCTGTTCTCCTAAGATAGCCTTCAAGGACATTCCTACCCTTCTCATCGTAAGAGAGGTAGTTCAGTGTTGTCTTAAATGCACGAGGGCATCCGTCAAGGACGCCCTGTAGATCAGACCAACGTATCTTCTGCTTCTTCACAGATTTACTACGCTTCGCCATCTTTGACCCCCTCAGGTTTACTCTGGACTACGCAGCCACTTAGTGTGCCCCACAAGCGGCAGATAATTATACAGAGTATCTTTTCGACTACCTTAATATAAAGTATTCGCAGCTGAAGAAGGGGATTATTTTTCGGACCAATCCGACCCCATTTTCCTTGCTATTTCAGAGGCATAGTTGCCGGGATCTTTGCCCTTGGGGAGTTTTACATTCTTCACCATCACACCGCAGTCCCTCAACATATTTCGTGCTTCTCTGCTTTTAATACGACCTGCTTTATCTCCATCAAAGCAAATATAGATCAGATCAAACCTCTTAACCAGTGCGTTCCTTTGGAACGTGCTGAAGCCACCAAAACAACATACTGCTGGTAGACTGTAGTTTGCGAGGGCGATAGCATCAAAAATTCCCTCAGTAACAATAACCCAGTTGTGTCCGTCACCAATTTTATCCAACCCAAAAAGTGCAAGTTCCTTTTTGACTCCTTTTGGGCGCCAGTATTTCGGCTTTCTCTTTCCAAGCTCTCTGCGCTCGACCCAATTGACTTGATCACCCATAAGATTATTGACTGGAATGAGGATTCTAGTAGGTTCGGATGAAGACCATCCGATCCCAAATCGGAGTGTGGTAGGGACACTAATGTCTCGTCCTTTCAAATAGTTTGCGTATTTCTCTGGAGCCTTCTCACGAAACGGCGAACGAATGGTAAGGTCTACTCCAGGCCATTCCATCTTCTTAGTGGCTCGATCTTCTAACGATTCGAGAACATCACTCCATTCACCTTCAGACATTGCGTCAACTTCTTCAAGATCCGACTCTATACCGAGGTGCGCAAATAAACCTGCTATCGTTCCTGTTACTCGGCAAGCAAAGCAATTAAACGCACCCTTCTTGGTATCTACACCAAACGAAGGATCGTGATCATCGTGATACGGACAGCGGAACATAATCCACCGTCCTTTATCTATTAGTCCTTGTAGATGAGGGGTTAATATCCTCAGCAGGTCAGACTTACTATGCTTGGCCATCAAAGTCGAACATTGTCATGTTAAGACGGATGCTTCCTGATTCATCAACTTCCACTCGGTCGAGATCACCCATAGATGAGAACACTTCATACTCGTTCGGATCTATGGTAAGGAGGAAGTGTTGCTTGCTTTGGGCCGCTTTAGCCGCCATATCTGGGATCCTGGCAAACGTCTTAGCGTCCTGAGAAGGATCATACCCATTCTTCGGGATGAGTATTAAGGTAGCCACTGGACCAGCCTTTCTGTAAAAACAACAAAAATTGCCGGGGGAAAAACAGCGTGATTGCCGATTCGATTTGTGTTATATCAGAGGATTAGAAGTTTTTGAGCGGGGTCATGTCGGGGTAGTAATCCTTCATCACATCCCTTATGATCTTCTTTGCCTCGGCCTTACTGGTAAATGCCTCTACTGCCTTCAAGGTCTTCACCAAGTTAAACTCTGCTAGTTCATGGATCACCCTACTCATCACCCACTCAGGGTTATGATTATAAAACATACTCACATATATAGTTGCGTTCTGACTCCATTCATCCCAATGGAAGCGAGCATTACTGGCCCGACCAGGCAGTTGAGTCTGGAGAATAACAATAGTATACTTAAAGGTGATCTGTACTGCTGCTCTAAATCTGTCATAGCTACCCCTGACTGAAAGAAGGTCACCCAACAACTGCTCAGAGTGACCTTCTATTACTTTCAGTTCCTCAGTCAAGATGAGTGTATCAGCCTTTCCTGGAGTTTCCTCCGAGTCCTGCCCGGTATCGGTATTTGTTTCTGTAGTGAGATCCACCTTGCTCCCTTGCTTTCCCGGTCTTTGAATCGTCAGCCATCTGTCCTATTGAACTCCTTAGAGCCTCGCGATCAGCCGCACCTTCCCCATGAACCGCAACCCCTTTTGAGGTTGCGTCATACTCAGGCTCTACGGCTTTGTCCTTAGAGAAGTAGGTCTGACACCCAAGACAGATACACCCTTGTGCTCGGTCGCCCAAGTGGACACCCTTCCTACAATTCGGACACCCTACATAGGCCATACGATCCTCATTACTAGGGAGATGATGGTTGTGAACATAAAGGTCATAATCAGAGCAATCCTCAGCGTGGTGAGTGTGAGCTTCTCCATCTTACTTCCTTCCAAATGCAAATGATCTTGCCTTCGCTTTCGATTTAGGGTCAAGTGTGACTACAAGTGCCCCATCTTCACCGATGTAGGCTTCCAGGGTTCCGAATTCATTCACCCTGATCGTATCGTCATTGATAAACGTAGCCAGCCGAACTTTTTGATACGTCCCGATTGTACTGTCCTCATCCATCGCCGGAAACTTTTGACGAACAATGTGAGCCTGATCTTCATGACTTAGGATTGCTTGTTCTACCTTTGCGCCCCTTCTTTCCAGAGATCGCCTCTCTTGTCTCTTCATCTTTAACTTGGCCACGTAAATCCACCCCCATTCTGGCACCCAGAAGGAATAATATAAGAAGGAAAAAATGTTTCACAGGCATAGCAAACCATACAGCATTCGCATCCCTACCATACCAGTTATACTGCTTTAGTTCTTTAGACCTCTTATTCTGGCCCTTAAATTTGATAGCGAAGATCGGGAACGATCCCTGCTCATTGGCTTCGTGACGTATCTGGTCAAGCCAACCCTTCTGGATCGCTACAGACTTTACTCCCTTCCCTTTAGGACTATACCACTTTGCCTCGGTTGTAAACCTGACTTTCCAAGGTAGAGGTAATCCACGAGCAACAATCTCCATGAAGTGATCTCCGAGCTTACGCTCATCACCTCCACTAAACCGCGCATTCTTATTGCGACCAGATCCAAATACCCGGTAGTTCTGCGCAAGATACCTCCCAAGGTATCGCTCTGCGAGCTTACAAAGCTCAACTTCAAATTCATATCCGCTTGACGCCTTTTTACGAGCCATCTAACATCCTCTTGGTTTCTTCATCAGAGCAACTCTTGAGCCAATCAATTGCCTCTTTCTTAGTCTTGAAGCTAAGTTGGAGATTCAGAAGGGTAAGGGGATTAGCTTGAAGGACGACAATGATCTTCCTCAGCACCTTAAGCTCAGGTATCTGTCTATCGTAACCCATTCCCTCATAACGCCCCACTTGAGCAGGGTGGCGTCCTATCCTCCTGCCTACCTGCTCCCTGCTAATCTCCTCAGTCCCATACTTTCTAAGAAAAAGTAGATACTCGCTATTCAACGGCTCAGACAGAAGCCACCTTATCTTCTTGCCTGCTCGCTTAAACCATCCATCATCAGGCTCAAAGTGCTTCCTGTCCGCTTTGTGTAGGCGTTTAGCCATCTATCCTTGATACCTTCTCTGTCTTAGTAACGGTAAGAACTCGATCAAAAAATGCCGGATTGATGTCAGTATGGGAGATCACCATCACATTTCGTCCTGAATCACCTAGATACTTGAGGACTTTAGGACGCTTCTCAATATCAAGATCGGCAAAGACTTCATCCATCAAGATGAAATCTAAACCAAACCCCATATTCCAGAGGGTTGTATTCATGGCCAGACAAATAGCTATGGCAACTTGCTTCTTCTCGCCACCGCTCCAGTTTTCCCATTCCCGTTCATCCTTCCCTTCGTATACAACTATCCTAAAACGATCCATCATTCCACCGTCATTCTTTTCCATCATAGTGGATAATTCAATCCTGATTGGCGAAAAGGTATCAAGTATAGAGTTAGCCACTTCCTCCATCTGCGGGACGAAAGAATCAATTAGGCCGAGCTTAACCTTTGGGAAACGATCAGCCCAATACTCGTAATAGAATGTCTCGTCTGTGGAGACTTTGATCTCTGCCTTCTGCTCCTTAATCTCAGCCTTGATTTCTTTCGACCTCTTGAGTTGCGCCACCAAGTGGCCAATAGTAACAGTCAACTTTCCTATACTGCCGTTAAGATCATCAATTTCTTCCTGGACATCCTCTAAAGCATTGTGTGCTTCATCATCCAGATCTTCAAATTTGGCCATGTCCTTTAAGTGCCTAACCCTCATTGCTATGAGGACGTCCGTCAGTCTATCTCTCTCAGATTGATGCCTTTTGTGTTGCTTAGTCTTTTTGGAAATTCTCTTGCTATAGGTCTCGTGTTCACCTTTGACGAACTCAGCCTCACTAACTCGACGCTCTGCTGATTCGAGGGCACCAGCTACCTCTTGATGTCTTTCGATTTGCCCCTGTAGCTCTTCATTCTGATTATCTAGCACAATCTTTTCTTTAACAAGTTTTTTGCGCTCGGATACAAAGACTTGGATAGCGGTCCCAATTTCTTCATGACCCGCCCCCACATCACGTAAACATGTAGGACACTTCCCACCTTTATCCCTCACACCTCGGAGTTTAGATATCTGCTCTCCTACTACCACCAAGTCAGCCTCGTTCTTGGCCTGTTCCTCGACCTGTTCCTCAACCTCATTGTAAGGATAGGAATTCTTTTCAAGCAACTCCTTCAGGCGAGCAATCTTTTCTTTCCCCTTCTCCAACTTTTTGAGTCGCTTGGCTAATCCCTTGCGCTCTTCAACATCCCTATCAATCTCCCTTTGCAGCCGATCTACAGCCCGATTCCCTTCCTCTAGGCTAAACCTTACCCCTACCCTGTTCGTCCTGTATTCACGCTGCAATTCGGCCCTTTTATTGAGCCGATCTCGTAACTTTCGGGCCTTACTTAACTCACGCTCTTGCTCTCTTTTTTGATCTTGGGAAAATTGAATATCCTCGGCTATCTCATCAGGCGTTCTGAGCTTATCTGCCTCATCCTCAAGGAAAGCAATCTTAGACCCTAGCAACTGGGCCTCATCCACTAGTTGCTTCCCCATATCTTTTGAGGATTGAGCCGCCGCATCAATTGATGCCAAGTTCAGTACATTCGTCAGAATCTTAACACGATCACCGCTCTTACCATCCGTAAATGCCCCCACCTTACCCTGACTCAGATAAGAAGCGGACATAAAGGACTCGTATGAAAACCCAAGGGCATTCTCAATCCGCTCTTGGGTCTGCCTAGTCACCCTTCCTGATTTCTCACCACCATCTATTATAAGACGGACACTTGAAGACTTCTTCCCAATCCGTCTCATCACCTGAATATGACTCTTTCCTTCAAGATCAACTATAACCGAGGCTGTCTCAGCACCACCCCTAACCAATTGGCGCGGCCTCATGATCAGTCCGCGATCAACCTTACCATACAAGGCGAAGGGGACAGAGTCCATCAGATAGGATTTGCCCGATCCGTTCAGTCCTCTTATGAGGACAATGTGATCATCCTTGCTGAAGTCTATCTCAGTAGACTTATGCGAGGAAAAGTTTGTAAGGCTTATCCTTGATAGTCTCATCAACCCCTCATATCCTGTATGTCCCCCTTCGGAGATATCCGCCAAGCATCCTCCCAAACAGCCACCTTAGCTACAATTATTGTAGATGGCCTCAAAGATTCCTGAAGCTGAACAAGCCTAGCCTTAAGTTCCTCCTCTGTCCCATCAAATCTAGACATCCTAGAATTAAGTGGTATGCGTTCATTCAATAACATATATTCTTGCGTAAACCTTCCCTCAGACATTATCCTGCTCTTTCAAAAAAAAACACCATCCTGTATGGAATCATCAAGAGAAACTACTGAGATCTTCTCCACCCATCTCGGAGCAAGAATAGAGCTAAGTCTTGGGCCGTTTCCTGAACTGTGTGCTCGTCAGCATCAGGAAGACAGGCATGAAGTCCTTCATGAATGAGAACGTCCAGCCTTTTCTCGTCCGACAGGGACTTCTTAATCCAAAGTTTCTTGCCCTTCTTGCGCCTCCAATCACAATATCCGTCTCGCTTGATACGATCAGACTCAACGATCCTATATCTCGCGGACCTGAATACGTGCGTCTTCATCTGGAAGTTCTCTCTAAGAGTTGCTTCCCAACTTGTTTTGCCTTTTTCTTCTGCTTCTTCTTTACTGCCTTGTCCGAGTCTACCATCTCATCCATCATAGATCCTGTTTTCTTAGATTTGAATCTATCGACACGAGCATACCCGGTATTGGCCATCCTCCACTCAAAGTTGACTAGACCCATCTTCTTAGATCTCTCAACTAAAGCATCTATCGGCTGACTTGAGGACTTGCCTCCCTCACAATCAATGATGAGCTTTAGGTTCTTCCCTGCAAACTTTGATCGGGGGAACTTCCTGTTAAATAGGTCACCCGACACTACCATCTTCATTAGAACAGATGATTTAATCCTTCTCTGGGTCCAGGTAACGTGCGGCACGGCAACAAATTTAACTTCAGCAGAATCAGGAGTAATAGTAACATCCAAGAATCCTTTCTTCTCCTTGCGCTCCCCAAAGTTCTGGCAGATCAAAGAGCCTGGGTAATACGCCATCCCTTTCTTGGTCTTAAATTCCTGCCTCAAGTGGATATCTCCCAGGGCTACGTAATGAAAGGGATCAAACACCTTAACATCAATCCCTTCCTGATGCTTGTATCCTCCATCGCCGACCTGGGATCCTTTGATAAAGCAATGAGTAGCCAGTATTGGAATTTCGCTGGCACTGGCAGCTGACTTACCTACGCGCTTGACTGCTTTGACATAGGCTTCATCTTCCATCCACGGTATGAAGTAGATCCTGAAGCCACGAAAGAAATCACCCGATAAGACATGAGTCTTATCAATTATATTGAATCCTTTCTTATAGCCAGCATCTACAATATCCAGAGTTTGTCGGATAGAGGACATAGAGTGCTTAGAGCACATCTTATCCGAGGCATCGTGATTGCCTGGGATGATCCAATACCGAAGTCCTGACTCCACCCCTAGCTTTATCCAATCTAAAAAAAACTGGAGAGAATCAGAGTCAGGATTATGGTGATCAAAGACATCCCCCGCCACTATAATATCCTTGATACCTTGCTCAACTGCGTACACATTCACACAGCGGAGGCAATCATCCTGCTCTTTTATCTTCCACTCAGGAGTCGTAGGGGATGTCTTCAGATGGACATCCGCCATATGGATAAACCTAAGATTTCCGGACAAACCAATCCTCCGCTATTTTCCACATCTTCTTCTTGCGATTCTTTTTTGTCTTCTCTATCTGAGTAAACCCATAATGGTCGAGGCAAGCACTGACTGCTGACTCACTCGTCAGATTCCTCAGCGGTTCAGGTTCCTGACGATTCATCCCGCTCGACTTCATCTTCGGCAAGACCATTGCGCCAACAAGTCTAGGCAGAGCAACCACTCGACCCATCGTAACCTTCCGAGAAGTCCCAACTAAAGCCTTCTTAAACCGAGTCAGAAGTCTCTTGTGATAGCGATAACCGGGGCAACGCTTAAACACTTCTTCACACCTCAGTACCCACATCGCATTATGAAGATTAGATCCCGCAACGAATACCGAGTGGCATTGATGTGTGTGGGTCTCTTCAGTATTACTTCTAGATGAGCCCTTATGGCCTTTTTTCCTCCTACACAAAGGACAGTCCGGTGAAGGATGTTTATAGATTATACTGGTCGGCATTACAGCACCCCCTTAATTAATTCAAGGGCAGCCAACCAGAGAGGTAGTCAACTGCCCTTGAATAGACGTATTTGATCAGCCCTTTGAGTAGAACACTACTCTTTCCCCACAAAACTGGACTTATCCTAACGGCAACCAAAGCCCAAGAGTCCCCCTTGCTCGCCCCTGGACACGAAAGGTCTGGCCGAAGATGGATAGCCATTGAAGTGTAGTGTCCATTATACCTCAAAGTTCCCCTTGGCTCACCTCCTACGTCCTTAGATATATACATTTCTGCGAAATTAACCAACCGACTTCTTAAGCGCCAACCGTAACTTTTTCCGACCCAACTTAGATTCTCTCAGCTTCTGTTGGGCAGCATCTTTACCCACACCTAACTTGAAAGCACCCTTACTAGTAACTACTGAATAGGTGTTTCCTTTCTTACGGATTGCTCCGGTCTCAACTCCGAAATTAAAACGATCAAATCCAGCATCAAAACCCTGTCCATATAGCAGTCGGGTTTCGATCTTGCGATAAGGGGCAGCAATCTTGTTCTTGGCTACGGTAATCCACCCTTCTCTGCCAATCACTCGCTTACCCTCTTTCATCTGTTTGTAGGCTCGCACATCTATACGTTGACTGGCCCAAAAACCTAGTGCCTTACCACCAGGAGTAGTCTCAGGATTACCAAACATCACCCCGATTTTCATCCGAAGTTGATTAATAAAGACTACACAGGTATCAGTCTTAGAGGCTGCTCCTGCTATCTTTCTGATCCCCTTCCCTAGCATCCTAGCCTGAAGTCCCATTTGCTGATCATCCATCTCTCCATCCAACTCTGCCTGAGGAACCAAAGCCGCAACAGAGTCTACACCGATCACATCAAAGGCTCCAGACTTAGCAAGAGCAATAGCTACGTCTAGTCCCTGCTCCCCTGAATCCGGTTGAGAGAACATCAGCTTATTGAGATCAATACCCATATTCTCTACTAGATCTACGCTCAGGGCGTGCTCTGCGTCTACGAATGCACACTTACCCCCAATCCTCATAGCTTCTCGTATAAGGTGAAGGAGCAGGGTAGTTTTCCCACTCGCCTCAGGACCATATATCTCTACGATCCTGCCTTTAGGGGCACCACCTCCTAAAGCAGCATCAAGAGAAGGCAAACCAAAAGGGATCGTAGGCAATCTCTCACCTTGGTATGATCCCAGAAAGTAAGCAGATCCTGGTCCAAATCGCTTATTCAACGCTACCGCTGCTTCATCTGCCTCCATTGCTTCTGACTTTGCTGCCACTAGTAGACCTCCTTAATTACCGCTCGCAGAGTTACAATATCCTTCTTCATCTGTTGCTTGCGACTGTGATCATTTATGATTGAGGCAGGATGAAGCAAAGGAAAGGCATAGCACTTGAACTCACTACAATCTACCAATCTTCCTGCATGCCTCATCACGCCGTCCACGCCTACTACTGACTTAAGAGAGGCAGCACCCAGAGTTACGATTAACTTTGGATTCTGCTTAATGATCTCTCGACGCAACCATCTACGGCACGTCTCAATCTCTACGCCAGAGGGTGGTCGGTTCTTCGGGCCAGCAGGTCCGACCTGAGTTGGCCGACATTTGACAGCGGTAGTAGTATATACCATCTCGCGCCTTAAACTCAAGTTCTTCAGTATCTTATCATACATCTCACCTGCCGGATCTTCAGGCCAGAATAGCTTCCCGTTTCGATCATCATAATCCCCCGGTGCTTCACCAACAAACATAATCCGATATTCTGGTGAGCCTCTGCCTAGAACGACCTGAGTTCTTCTGAACCCAGAGTCTTGTTTCTTGCAGAGGCTACACTCGCGACAGTTTGAGAGTTTCACGACTTGCCTCTCTCCCGTCTCATCCGCTCTAGCTTATTAAATAGAGAGTCCAAGCCATAGTCAGTAAGCTCCACCTCTCCGATCATCCTTGCGCCAGGATCTTGAAATTTCCCCTTGAATATAACGAGCGTCAGCTTTGCGTTTGTAAGATCTTCATCCACTCTGATACAATTCTTCTCACCCTCAAGGACGAGAACCATTCCAGAACTATATTGGACTTGCATACTCTTGACTCCTTATAAAGCGCAGGGGAGGCCAAGGCAAAAGCATACCTTCTTGACCTCCCCCACAATACCCCTCTAGGAGTTGGACTCCAACCATCCTACCGGCAGAGTTATAAGCTACCGGACCTTTTCAGGGCTACTCATCATCATCATCCTCGTCATCATCCTCGTCATCATCCTCGTCATCATCCAGATCCACCTCGTCGTCATCATCCTCATCCTCGTCTTCATCCCCGGCGTCAAGATCGACCTCATCATCGTCATCTTCATCCATGGAATCAGCGCCCAACAAGAAGACACGCATACGAGAGTTAGAGTCAGCCTTGGATAATTCTTCAAGTGGAGGACATTCATCTTCACAGCCTTTAAGAATCTTGACCGTATCAACCTTACTCTGGAGTGCCTTCACTGAATACTCGGTGTTCCGACCCTCACCGACCTTTGTGACTTGGATAACTACCCCAGTCACCGAGGATATGCCGAGGTCTGCGTATTCACCGGCTTCATCATCATCAATCTCAGAACGGATACCTGACAAGCCTTTAAAGATCTGAGGCCCGATCTCAAGAATCTGAACCTCTTTCTCTGCGGCTCGGGCCAGACTCTTACCGCCCTTCTTGATGAATTTGACCGGAACGACTTTGAGGAAATAACGATGACGAGTATTATCAACGTAGGCGTTCGTTGTGACATCCAGGTCTCCACTCTCAAGCGCACAACACGCGCACTGATCCGGAGCATCACCGACTCCTTCAATTCCACCAGCACAGTTGAAGGACCGAATATCTTCGCCGCCTTCCTTTGGTTTCTTCGCCCAGTGCTGGTAACACTCACCGAAATCGTCCTCAAACAGGACAAAGTAATTCCGCTTTTTATCCGTCTTCATCTTAGGGTAATCGAAATTGCCCCGAGATGCGCGTTGAGTCCCTCCCGCCCATTTACTCTTAGGATCAAGACGCTTAGACTCTGACTTCTTCGTTTTTGCCATCCCACTACTCCTTTCGTTTTGGACCGTGGCCACATTGGGCTAAGGTCAGTTTGATACTAGGCTCTCGTTAGCAGTGGGCGTGCTAACGAGAGCTTTGAGGGTGCCTGGGTCTAGGATTCGCACACGCGGAATCTTTAACCGTCTACTTATACATCGCTGCTTTCGTTGCTCCCCGTCTTATCGATCGATTCTTCAGCAATCCTTGTTGCTCGCCTGGAATAAGACTGCTTCTGCAACTTTACAATTTCCTCCCTCAACTTTCTAATAGGACCGCGATACAACCTTTGCTGGTTGTAATTCTTTACAGACTCAAGATTAGCCAGATCAGCCTTTGCTTTTGCGAGTTTGTCGGCGCGATTCATTTTCTCCCTTTCTATTCCTTACAATGATGGCCCCTTGTTCAACCATCATCCGGTTCATGTGGCCGATATTCTGAATCATATCACACGCTTTATCGATTGACTTCACGATAATACTAATATAATCCTTAACATGTTCCATATCCTTCATCATCTGTCGTCGCTGGATGTAGCCCTCATCTTCATTATACAGGACAAGAAACTGTGCTTCGATGTCGGATTTGGTCGGAACAGAGTTGTTAGCAGTTGCGCCCTCATCCCTAGACTTCTGGAACAGAACGTCCCTGATTCCTATCTTTGCTTCTGCTACCCAGCGATCATGCTCTCGGGTTATCTCATCCAGAGCACGCTCAACCCGAACGCCAATCATCCCCCACCGAGTTGAGATAGAAGGTAGGCGATTCATATGCTTAGTGACTATGATCGGATTATCCAGATCATCCTCTGGGATCATAAGATGAGTCTGGACATGATCAATATCGTCCGAGCCGATGCCTGCGGGGAGGTCACCCACATTGGCCAAGGAGGCAAGTCCTTCAATGGCTTCAGAGAGTTCTTCGGTCCCAATTTCGAGGTTCCTCTCAGCACGCCTCTTAACGCTGAGGAAGGTCTTTGCCCTCGGTCGGGGTTTCTTTACGTTAGCGCGCACGAACGCACTTCCCCACTTCTCTCCAGCGTCTGCATTCTTAGCCATAGGACGCGCCTACCCTATCCTGCGCACGGAGAAATCCGTAGGCATAGTCATCCCATGCTACCCCTATATCAGCAGGGACTCTAGTAGCAGGAGTAAACTCCCCCACACTAGCAAATATAATCCCGTCACTCGTCTTTTGCCTAACGATCTGCCTGCCCCTAACACCCAAGTCAACCGTAGCACCAACAGGTATGTCCCTTGCGAAATCAGTTTTCACGCTTCTTCCTCCCGTTCTTATAGGCCCACTGCTTACTAAGCCCTCCTGCGAGGCATCCTCCATCCAGAGACTTGATCGTCCTTTTGACCTGCCTCTTGACTGCTCCTGCTGCCTTTACTGCTAGCTCATCAATCTCCTCATCTGATTCGCACTCACCATCAAGGCAGACTCTGATCTTGATATTCTTATACTGCGCCAATGCTACTATCTCCTCAACTTCAACTGTTGCCCTCATACTCTTGACCTCCTAGACAGATTAAGGGCACCGAACATGCCTGTCCGATGCCCCAACCAAGGAGAGGTTTAACGCCATGGGACGCTATACCCTCTTAATCTACTATACATTACTGAGCGCCTTGATATTCTTTGCAGTTAAAGGCATCACAGATGGTCTACCTCTATAGTCCACTACGAATTTAGTCTCAGGGAATTTCTCATTCCCAGGCATCCGCCTTAGTCTCACCTTTACAGCCAAACCCTTAGCTTCAGCGTTCTCAAATACCTTCCTAATCCATCCTCCATCAGCCGCAGTATCATTCGGCCAGACCATGACCGGAATCATCCCTGTCTCGTCCTCAAGCGAAGCAAACATCATATCCCTCTTATCTTTCTTGGTCTGGACTACCTTTGCTCTAGAGATATATCCGGCGGCTGTAAAATTCCCTTTATTCCATGCTTGTTCACAGCAAGCAAGGCCATTGAGGATTTTACTTGCCCTCTTACGAACGCTTCCAATCCCTCTCGGGTTGCCTGGATTTGTACGCAAAACTGCGGCCTCATTACGCTCCAATGATCCAAACCCCTTACCACCTTCAAAGCGGAATCGTAAATCGTCAAGCGAAGCCATCTCTGTAACGTATAGCTTCCTCCTACCACTAGCCAGATTTCCTTTGACAAGGACCGGAGTTCCAGTCCCCCATTCCCACAAGAGCTTTTCATGTCGGGCATATACTTCGGCCTCGCAGGATCCCATAATAAAGTCTGTCTCGTCCTCAAGATCGAGAAGACAATACCGGAAATCTTGCTCGTCACCCACTACGTAGTTCACTTCCTGTGAGTAACGCTTGAGATCAATAGATCGTATTATTGCCCTTACGTAGACTGGCTTCTTAATCTGCTCTCCGCTTTCAGCCAATTCGCCAACATCCTCAACAGATTGCCAAGGAACTTTGAGGGAGTCGAGGAACCCATTATAGTAAGTAATGAGCGCATCGCCCTGAACCATAGTGGTAAATCGCTCCTTGAGCCGAGTTTCCTCTTCCTCAGTGAAGGCATCTCTATCACTAGAGAGATCCTTTCTCCATCGCTTTCTGACTTCCTTTGGCAACTTACCATCGTATCTTTTGGCGTCAGCGAGCATCTCTTCATAGCGATCAAGAAGGACTTTTGTATTAGCATAAAAGTCCTCAAAAGCACCCGCACAGATGAGGCTTCTAATAACACCCTTGTGGACGACACGTCGATTGACCTTTCGCTCAAAATCAAATATGCCTTTATACGGCCCTGATTCGACGATAGAGGTGCAAGCCTTTTCACCAACACCCTTAACGTCTTGAAGTCCACAACGAATGCCGTCCTCCTCAATTCCGAACTTAATGTCCGACTTATTAATATTCGGTCCATGGATCGGTATCCCGATGCGCTTAAGTTCAGTGATGAGCTTTCTTCGTTCGCTCTCATTGTTTTCCGTTTCGATGCATGCGCACATAAACTCTAGCGGGTAGTGGGTCTTGAGCCACATCGACACATAGGTTATCATACCATACGCAACGGCGTGACACTTATTCATACTCCACGAACCGAAATTCATAAAGGAGGTGAAAGTAGCTTCAGCTCTATTATCTGAGAGCTTCTTCAGCTTCTTTGGCTTATCCTTTACCTCCATATACGCTTTCGGATCTGTAATCGCCAGACCCTCTATCCACTTCGGGTTCTCATAGCATCCCTTTAGCCAAGGGGGCAGATATTCATCGTGGAAGTATTCAACGCCTACATTCTTGGAGATCGTTTTCCGTAAGTCACCAGTCTGCTTCCAAGAGAAACCAGCACACTCCCTGACGATGCCCATGAGCTGCTCTTGGTAGAGGATCTCTCCATAGGTATCGTTACAAATCTCTTGGACGATTGGATGCCAGTTTCGTCTGGGCTTTTCCTCTCGCTTAAGTGGTCCGTAAGAATAAGCTGCGCCAGAGTGTAGCGGTCCAGGACGGTGCAACGCCGTGATAGCAGCAACATCCTCAAAGCAATCAGGTTGCACATTCTGGGAGAGTCGAGTAATTCCTTTAGAGTGGAATTGAAATACTCCAACGGTATTTCCGAACGACATCTCTTCAAAAGTGTCTCCATCATCTACTGGGATCTCCCACGGCTTAATAGTAACACCGTGGCGCCTCTCAATTAACTTAACTGCCCTAGAGATCATCGTCAACTCATCTACTCCTAATACGTCAATCTTCAGAAGTCCGAGATCCTCAATATCGTGCTTATCTGCGTTGGCTACGAAGTTACCTGTCTTAGCATCGAGTCGCACACTACAATAATTCCATAGCGGCTTATCCGCAACAAGAACACCTCCAGCATGCACGCCATTAGCCTTGACCTGACCTTCAAGTTCTGCCGCAGCAGTGACCACCTCTGGATTCTCTTTCGCAAATTTCCGGCAAATCTCAAATTCATCCATAGAATCCATAAGGGTGAAACTTGCTCGACGATCAGCACCTGATCGGACGATAATGAGCTTCTTAACCTCTTCAATATCCTTGGGTGTAAGCCCGTAAACACGAGCAACATCTTGAAGAACCAGCTTTCCTTTAAACAGAATATTGGAGCCGACAAGGGCGACACGTTCACTACCATATTTCTCTGAGAGGTAGGTCTTGATCTCATCCCGTCTATCTGGAGCGAAATCAATGTCGACATCTGGATTGTCGGTGCGGTTAGGACTGATAAAACGCTCGAACAGAAGCCGCCAAGGGATCGGATCAATCTCCGTGATATCGGCCAAGTAACATACCAAACTGGAAGCTGCGCTACCGCGTGCTGGTCCGACCACAATATCTTGGCCTTTAGCCCACTTAATAAGGTCGGCAATGATAATAAAATATTCAAGGAATCCTAGCTCCTTCACCATATTGAATTCATACTTCAGCCGTTCCTTATACTGCTTGTGTAATCCAGGATCCACTCTTCCGCGAATCTTCCGTTTCCATCCGTCCTTACACCAGTCCCAGAGCATCTTCTCGCATCCTACCCAATACTTCTCTGTCTTCCGCATCGCAGACTTATATGAATGTGGGTAGTAATCTCTTGGAAGATATACCGAAGGGGTGACTTTTGGATCAGAGAATTGATCCCATGGCGCAAAAGTAATCTTATCTGCGACCTCCATGGTATTATCACAAGCCGTCTCAATAATACTTGCCGGCAAATCCTCAAGAGCATTAAAATCCTTGAGATCCTCAACCATTTGATGGCGGTCCTTAAGCCAAAGTTCTTCTGTAGTAAAACGCCAACGTGTCGGATCGTCAATTCGCTTGACGTTATATCCGAAGGAGGTTTGGATCGCAAGCAGGACATCATGAGCGACACAATCGTTTTGTCCGACGTAGTGGATGTCGTTTGTAGCAATGAGCGGGACCTCATATTCTGAGGCATATGAGGCTACTCCTGCGTTAACAATAGACTGCTCTTCCATATCAATGGACTGGATTTCGGCGTAGAAATCGCCACCAAATTCCTCCTTCATACGACTCCACATCTCATCTATCTCTTCAGACGAGGCATCATCGGTCGCATCAATATCATAGGATACATCGGAGTAGAAGGACTTGCCTTCCGAGGCTAATATGAACTGTGGGATCTTTCCCGCCATACAGCCCGATGTGACGATAAGACCCTGTTTGAGTTCAAAAAGAGTCTTGTAGTCTATTCTTGGCTTATAATAGAACCCTCGCTTATTGGACTCACTAACAAGCCGAAGGATATTTCTGTATCCTTGATAATTCTTAGCCAAAGCGATACAATGGTATCGCTTCCTCAAACCGAGAGCTTTCTGAACCTCGGCCATCTTAGACCGCAGGGCCTTTCCGGTCAAATCCTTACAATACTTCAGTTTCTCTGCGTCAGTCAATCCTCGACGCTCCATATCATCTACTATGTAGAACTCCACTCCAAGGATTGGCTTAATCTCTGCCGATCTACACTCCTTCCAGAACTTTACCCAGCCATTAGTTACGCCGTGATCCGTTATGGCTAAGGCAGTTTGTCCGTAGTCTTTGGCTCGACCGACAGAAGCGGCAAGTTTAGCCATCCCGTCGAGTGAGCTATACTCAGTATGAGCGTGAAGATGAACAAAATTGTCAGGCACTTTAACCACCTATCGTAAAACCACCAGTAAGCCATCACCCAACCGCTTGATCGCCCCAAACTGGGGCGTGACCGCCTCCCCTTTGTCTGAGGAGGCGTCTCACCCTTTCAGTCGTTCACTTCGAGGACTGTATCGTCACCGCTTCGACCAATTACCTCAGGGTCTGCCTTAGCTGTCTTAGTCATTTGCTTCGGATCAGCTGCTTTATCGCCTTCTATAATATCAAGTTCCACAAGAGCGAACTCAAAGAACTTCTCAGCCAGAACTATCATCTCCTTCTTGTCCGAAAGACCGCAATGTTTCATCACACTATCAACGACATCATCATCGTTAACAACCTTCTTGGCAATTGCCTTCGGCTTAAGTTGGGCCGATGAAAGAGGGTTGGTCTCACCACCCTTACCAAGATTATCCAGCTTAGCCCAAGAATACATCATCAGAGATGCGGCCTCAGCCGTCATACCGTCGATCTTGGTCGAAGCATCAAAAGCAGTCTCGGCAATATCATCTCCGTCGAGCAGCTTCAGCTTCCTCTCTACCTCAGAACGCCTCGTCCTCTTGTTCTTAACAACTGGCTTGGACTTTTTCTCCGGCTCTGTAGAAGCCGTTTCCTCAGCTTCCATCTCTAGTTTCGGTTCGATATACGGGGCGGGCTTTCTCATCTCTGGGTCGAGTGTGAGAGCGAACTTCAAAAAGAGCGCAGCAGCGTCCTTATACTCCGATTTCTTATACTTCTTGCCGGCCTCATCCCTCAATACCGGAATCGCTAGGCCGCTATAATTACAAAGATCCCGAAGGTCATCCAAAATAGACTCAAAGTTCTCATCTTCTTTTGGATCAACCGGATGATCCCAGAGTTGCTCCTTCAGCCGAGCATACTTCCGGTCTAAATCCATGAATCTGCCTCTCAATCCAAGTCGAGTGACAGACTCCTTCCCATACATAGCGTCTCGCTCGACGACAATCAATGCCGCCTTAGCAAGTTCTATAAGGGTTCGTCTTGCGTTTTTACTCGCTCCCATTCCTTAATATCCTCCAGTGTTAGCGGCTGTTCTCTTGATTCCTGGAAGACTGGAAGGGAAACTCCAATCATCCCTATCTTACGATACCACTTCTGTGCGTGAAAACGAAACCCTGCCTTGTTGGCTTCAATGCCAGCCTTATTGAGGGTGTCCAACTCCTGCTCATCCGGAGTAAACATCTCATAGTAAGGGATTGTTATCATCTAATGTTTCTTCTTGGACTTACCAGCCATCAGAGCCTGGATCTTCTTCTTCTCCTTCAGAAGATCTGCGAGCTTAGTTGCTTTCCGATCAAGCAACTCGTTCACTTCAATCAACTTCTCATTCGGAAGATCAGAAGTAGCCTGGTCAGTAAGCTGAAACACCTCGACTTGAAGCAGAGCCTCTCGACCAATAATATCTGCTAGCTTGTCTGGATACTCTACGAGTTGCCTCAGCCCTTCGGCCTTCGACCTAGCTGCCTTGGCCACTTCCTGGGCTTCCTTTCTTCCAATATTCTTGACTACAGGAATGCCTTTCATCTCAACCTCCGTCTACAAAATGAGCTACGAGTAATTGCCGCTCTCTCAAACCTAGACGCTTCTGAGCAGCAGCACGACACCACTTGGTTAAATCGCCATATGCTTGGTCCGAGAGGAAGTTACTGGCTGCTTTCTTACAGATCTTCACCTCCTTCTTTGTCCAGTCCGTCAAATCATCATCAACATACCGGGCATGGCGCAGGTCTGTAAAGACTTCATATTGGGCATTGTAAGTCCCATCTACCTGGCCGTCTACCAGATTAAACTGAGTCGGTATATCTTCATGGATTGCGTATCCTACTTCTCTGATCTTCCGATGAACCCTAAAGAACCTCATCAAATCATATCGATTGGAGTCCGCCATTACTGGCCTCATTAACCAGAACAAGACTCCGCTTACCCAGTAAGCGAAGCCATATTCTTCCTCCATATCCAGCATAAATCTACGAGGCAGAGTATTATGACCACAAACGTCGATGGCCTTATTCATGTCAGCCTTCTTCAGAAAGACCATCTTTCGCTTCCTCCCTATCTATATCTACATCCCTGAAGATTGGCCCATACGGATTCTTCTTGCCCTGACCCAATTGATTAAGAATGCCAGCTACAATAACCATGAGTTCTTCCTTGTATCCCCTGAGATAACCCACCATCCATCAACTTGCTTAGAGTCAGCATGCAGGCTGGACTTCTTCAAAAGATCTGTTATAGGACTAGGAGTCACATATTTCCTTGTGGAAAATAAATACGAAAGGTCTGTATATCTGGGGACAGCAATGACAATACGCCCGTCCGTATCTAGTAGGCGAATCATCATCCTCACTATCTTAACGTCATCTGTAAGATGCTCAAGACACTTTGTACAAATAATCAGATCCCATTTTTCCTCCCTCACTTCAGGAAGCAAGGTATAAGATAGATCAGCCCGAGTGAAATCATACCCGTTCCTACCTACAAAGTATTCACCAAACCCTTTCTCTGCCTCTCTAGAGAAATCAACCGCTCTGTAGGTATCCCTCTCCCCAATATGACCTCTGGAATGTAGTATATACCCCATTAATCCTGGGCCGGCACCTAAATCAAGAATACGAACATTCCTCTTGCGATTCACTACCGGAAGACAAGCAGATACTGCCTCCAGATACATAGCCCGATGAGCACCCGATTTATTGAATACCGATTCCGGGCCACCAAAAGACTTATATCTAGCATCCCAATACCTGTATGGACTGACGTTCTTGTTAAGCATACGAACTTACCCTTATTATGACTGGATCGAGTGGACCAGGCAGATCTAACCACGGCCTGATGTTACAGTAAAACCTCTTGTAGGCTTCCCTGGATTTACCGAGCTTATGGGCGTCCTTACCTGACTTCCGGTAGACGTGATCACCAGTAAGTAGACAAGCATCTGAGTCATCATCATCGTTACCGGGATGGACATAGACATAGGTAAAATTTGGAACGTGCTTAATCCAAATCATCCCGTTATGCCAACCCCACCTATCATCAAAATGCTTAAACTTAGGGCTATCATGGCGAACGCCCAATTGATACAGACCGTCAGGTATCCTAGTCTCACCAGACACCTTCTTTGTCCGATCCTCATCCTCCAAAGTATGACAAATAAACCTTCCGTCTATCATAGCAAACCCTAGCGAGTCATCTTTGAACGAAGCGTATCTGATTACATGGACAAACATTACTTGGCCTTTAGTCCTGCCTTCGTTTTCCTCCAGGCCATACGGACAAAGCCCTGCTTCTCGAAGGCTTCCATATAGCGGAGGACACCACTCGCGCTGGCTTTCAGCCCGAATTTGCTATACTTCTTTTTAAGAAGGTTCCCGGCATCAACCTTCCATTGCTCGAACATCTCTACCCGTTCTGGATCTTCTTCCTTCTTGGTCCTGAACCGAACGTGGTCAACATCAGCTTTAGGGAGCACACAAACACGAAAGCCATTAAGCCACATCCTAATAGCCAAATCGACATCCTGCCTTGCGCGCATCCTGCGGTCGAAATTCCCGCATAGATCAATAGCCCATTTATTAACAATATAGCAGACGCCGATCGCATTGATAGAGTGCTCATCTCTCCAGTTCCCCTGATAGAATTGCCGGAAGGATCCCATCGCCCCGATGATCCCGTAGTTGTCATTGATCATTGCGTTGGCGTAGAGATTCTCGAAGCAATGGTTATGGATGAAGGCATCATCATCCATCTGGATTACCCAATGCCTCTCTCTGGCGTGCCAGTATTGCTGCCCAAAGGCTCTGCCGAATCCGGCACCCAAACGCTCCCCATCCTTGACTCCCGACAACTTTGCCGGTCGCTTCACAACAATCGGGAAATCAAAGAGTTCCTTCTTGTGCTTGATAAAGTCCAGTTTCTTGACTGGCTTTTTAGCGCCATCGTCTACTATAAGGACCGGAAGGCGCAGCATTGCCTTCTCTTGTATCGTCCTGAGGCACCGCTCCAACAATTCGGGCCTACCCTCTGTTGGTATAACTACCCCACAATGAGAAGGTCCATTGTTCAAGAAGAATCCGGAGCAGGTATACTCCAAGTTAAGGGGCCACCGGATCTGCTTTCGACTATCATCCCGAGTGAATACCTCAGTATAGTTCCTCTTGATATCCTTCCGAATCAAAGCAATATCTGGATAAGCCTTTTGGCCTCCCAATCTCTTCATTCCTCCCGGCCCATACTGCTTAATATGGGCGAGTTCTTGCTCCCAAAGACTTGCCGGGAGATCAAGACTCCGCTTCTGCTTCCACCTCTGACTTAGACCGAGCTTTTTCTGTCTTGATTTCGTCAACAGCATGAATCCACTCCTTCTTGTCAAAAAGACTAACCAACAGCCCGCACTCAACTACGATAATACGACTCAGGATATTCTTGACTCTCTGTTGAGACCCGGTTCTAAATGCTGTCTGGATGTCCGACATAGTATCGCCGGATACAAAAAACAATTCACCTACGTGAAAAGCGGTATCGTCCTGTTTTATATAGTCAGACTTAAGCAACTTACATCCATTAAACGGAACCCAAACCTTCTCTGGGTCTCCCCAAAAAGGATTCATTGTCACATCCTTATCCTCACTCATCTTCACCATCTCCTAAGTCATAAGAGTTGTCCATCACTGATTCGCTGTGCTTCTTCTTGGAGTGTAGACGAGATTTAGCAAAGTCAGGATACAGCCTTAACTTCCCCGGCTTTCCGAATCTACACTTTGTAAAGGCTAGGTCAATAACTCCGAGTTCCTCCATATCTGGGTCTTGAGTTAATTGGCCTACACAAGCTGCTAGCTGTCCAGGAACGGGGGAGTAAGCCAAGTCTTCAGTTTTAGCAAAGGACTTACCTGCTGAGCCTGTCTTTTTTTGGGACGCTGTAACAATAGGCATACCCATTATCTTATACCCATTATCTAGCTCAACAGTAGTATCCCAACTCTTTGATACACCACAGAGATCTGCAGTTATCTCACCTATCCCCGACCAATCTCCTTTTGAATCCGCGCCGGTTTCTTGATTCATCTCGTTCAAGTAATCTATGACGCTAAAGTCTGCAACAAACCCTTGTTGCTTCCACTCCAATAGCTTCGCTCTGTATGCCCCGACAGTCGAAACCTCTGGAAAGCTGACAATCTTAGCCTCAGCCCCTAGCTTCTTATAATACTTGAGCTTCGCCCTAATCTTGACATAGTCTTGCTCATCCAGCAAACCTCGGTCAATCCTATTGAAGTCAATACCGACAATCCCTGAGATGAAATCTGTCTGGACTTGAGACAAAGCGTTCTCATTCGTCATAAACACCCCTTTGGAGTGCCGACGAACTGCGTATCTAAATATGTGGCTAAGTGTTTTACTCTTGCCGAGTCCCGTATCCCCGCCTATTATAGTGAGAGTCCCTCTCATCAAGCCGCCGTTCAAGATATGCTTGTCGGCGTCAATATTCTCTCCGGTAGTCGGATGAACTCCCTTTATCCCTGTCGGGTATCTCTTGAATAACTCAGGGTATTGCTTCTTCTGCTTATCCAGCTCAATCGTATCCTCAAATATATCAAGGAAGTCAGCCTCATCTACCTGGACGCCTGCGTCCGTAGTAGAAGTCATCTTTTGGACTGCGGCTAGTGCGTCTGCGATGTCTCCATCTGCCAACGATCCTGCCATATCTTTAACAAGGAATTGGAGTCGTCGCCCTTCAAACAAGGATGAAAGTTCATCCAAGTAAGCATCAGCATTATGGAGTCCATCCTCGTCTGGCTTCTTAAGGCGTTCAAAGACCGAAAGCACCTTATCGCGTGCCTTTGGAGTTTTCGTTTTTTGTAATCTTCGACGGACCAACTTCGAGTTAGGCTTGCCCGCACCATCTTTATACACAGACTTGATCGCGCGAAAGATACGCCGATATGAGAGATCGGAAAAGTGTTCAGGCGTAAGGAGGTGACGGGTAGAAAACCTAACAAGTGTAGGGAAATCATAGAGAATAGCTTGTAGCACCGATCTTTCAAGGCCAAGATCATAGAACTTCATCCCAATTTGCCCCACGTTCCGAGGTTATCACTCAAGAGGGCTGCTAGGTCTTCACCAAGCATCTTCTCAAATCGGTCTTGATTATCAGTCGTGGTTATGATAACAAGGCATCCGTTCTGGAATAACTGTTGGAAGAAATCAAGCAGCCGTATCCGTTCTTCATCGTCAAGATTAGCCATCGTCTTTGCGGACATATTCTCGATCAAAAGAATCTGTCCAGTAGGCCGACAAAGCCAATCAACAAAAGTATCCCAAGCAGGTTGATCAAACTTCGTAGACCGTATGAACCCAGATAGGCGCGTAAAGGACCGCCACCATCCCTGGACGTTATTCAGAGCCATTAGATACTTAAGGACTGCCGCGCCGAATGCAGGCCTGATCCCTTCCTTACGGGATTCTATAACGACTCCGTATGTTACATCCTGGTCATAGCCCCTACAGGCCTCTACAATCCCTCCAAACTTCGTCTCTAAACCTTCCTCGCGAACATAGATGAGAGGTCTTACCTTCCAATACCTATTCGGGAGTCCAGCCTTCTGATAGCGTTGCTCCCTTCCAATCATACCGGTAACATCTTTCTCTTGAAAGCATTTGATGCCTTAGTCTTAACTGGCTTTTTGTTCTTCGACTTACCGACCAACATTTCCCATTCTTTCAGAAAGCGACTGGTACAGATATGGGAGAAGGACATCTCGGTAGACTCTGACTCATCAAAGCACCACTCAATATAAGCAACTAGCTCAGCTTTGCTGTAGCCCTTCGACTTGAATCTTCCCATCAACCCTGCTACTGCAGCCAAAGTGCTACCCCGGTCATTATTTATATATACGACTGTAGCCCCGAATGCTTTCTTATGCTTGTCTTTAACGAAGCGAACGTATTGAGCAGGACCCCAACTCTCTACAGGCTTATTCCTATAGCCTATGACCTTCGCACGCTTACCGTCCTTCTTAGCTAGATCAAGCAATTCAACCTGAGTCTTAATACTGCCTGATATCTCTTGGACAGTATCGAGGGATGTACCGTTCCTAAACTTCTTGAAATCTCGTCGTGTTATAATCACCGTAATCCGATCCGGTGACGTGCTATTCACCAGAATTGACATCCTTTACCTCCAAGTCCATTCCCTTCGTCTCAACAGCCGTAACCTTAACAAATGTAGCTATCTTCTCAATATCGTCCGTTAGAGAAAAGTCATTCGCCTTTGAGACAAAAGACATATCATACTGGTTTGCGGTCACTGGGTTTGGATCAAGAGCAAGACCCTTCGGCCTACGGCCCGACATCAGAGTCTTAATCATTGCAGGGATCTTACTCACTGAATCATACCGTTTCACCCGAACAACATCCATTTGATAATGATCCCGCCACTTATTAAGTCTATAACGAGTGGTGAAACAAACACAATTCGTGAACGTATTGAGAACAGGTAGCTCAATATTGCCGTGAGTCACCAAAGGAACAAAAAGCAAAAAGCCATCAGGCTTAACCTTATTATGCTTAGCCTTTTTACTTTTTGCTTTTGCCTTTTTTGCTGAAGTCGACTTTGAATCCGCTTGAGCCGCCACTACTCCCTCCTTCAGGTTTAAATTGAAGTGCCTTAACAATCTCCTTGACACTTATCTTCCTAAACGTCCGCTTATCATCCATAATGTCGTGGCCCATAGCCTTATACTGAGACATCCGATCAAACATATACTGCTCGACCGTATTCCTTGAGAGGATTGTATTAACAAATACCGTAGATGCTTTCTGGGACAGCCTGTGGACTCGACCAGCCCTCTGCTCCATATTCGACGGGTTCCACATTATGTCGTAGTTAATTACGTGCTGAGCCACAACAACATCATGCCCTTCTCTAAGGATATCTGACGATACAAGAACTTTCTTATCAGACTCCCCAAACTCTTTGATGATCTGAACTCTATCTTTAATCTTAGCGTTGCCTGCCCAAATAGCAGTATTACTTATACCTGCCGCATCAAGAGATTTACCCAAAGCCCTAACACCTTGAGCAAACCAACAAAACACTACCAGCTTATCCTTCTTCTCTGTATCATTAATCAGCTCAAGCAGGGTATCAAACTTACTGTCTACTGGTTCTTTATGCCCCATTATCACCGTATTGAGGCACGCCTGGCGCAAATACATAGTGAGGGAAAGAGCAGTGGCTACTTGAAGCTGGCCCTCTCTCTTTGCGTCATTAATCTTGTCTGTAACCTGCTCTAATACATCCCGATAGAAGGCGGCTTGCCTTGCGTTAAGATCCATCCAGTAAGTAGTCTCTTGCCTAGAAGGCATCTGATCTGAGACATCCTCGGAATGCCTTCTAATCACCCAAGGTTCCAATCGCTTTTTAATTTCATCCCCGTGTTTATATCCGGTAGTCTGGCCCCAATACGAGGTCTCCGCATACCGCTCCTTGAACTTAAACTCACTCATCCGAAAGACCCCAGGATTCAACCCATCAAAAATTGAATGAATGTTAGTCACCGAGGTTTCAAGATATGTAGCGGATAACCCGTATACGTATTTACAGGCATTGGTGATTTGCTTAGTTGCTTTAGTTCTCTTGGCTCCATAATTTTTTATATACTGAACTTCATCAACTATGGCTCCAGCCGAAAAATCACCATCACCCTCTATATCCTTAAGTATACGATCTACATACCTGAAAGTCATAGAATAGGACAATATCAGGTAGTATCCTGCCTTATACTTCTTGCGATATCTGCTGAGGGGGTTCTTCTTTAGCAACTCATTCCGAGTAAGGCGATGAACTGCAGAATGGGTGAACTTCTCAATCTCCTGGACCCACTTCTCAGTTAAAGATGGCGGTATAATAAGGAGAAAGCAATCTGCCTCACCTTTCTCAAACCTCATCTGAGAGGCAGCAACTGCTTGGATTGACTTACCCAGACCAACCGTATCCCCATTCAAGGCTTTGCCTGTAACATCGAAGAACTTCGCACCTACGGTTTGATACGGCCTCATTGTGATATCGCTGCCATATTCATCTTCTGTTTTGAGGCGACCGTTAAGACCAAGATCAAACTCATGACCGGATTTTACCTCTATAGCTATGTTCTTACCAGCAAATTGCCGCTCAAATCTCTTGAGCGCGCTTGCCTCAAGCGCCACTATCTCTTTGCCATAGGTAGTGTCGTAATACGGGGGAATATCTTCAAGGGTTGCTACAGGGATTGTCCAGCGTTTGATTCCCTTCTCAAATTGAGCACCGGGAACCCTGTTCCGCATTATATATACCGCTGTATCAAAATCCGCAGCATCCTTAATATCAATCACTAGGAGGGAGTCATCCTTGTGATGAGTGCCTACGGTTATCAAGCTATCCTTCCTTTCATTCAATACTGGTTAGAATGGCCTACAAAGAGGCGTTGCCCGATAGCCTACCGGACTAGTATAGTATACGATGTTCACAGGCGTGTCGCTAAAGAAAAAGAAAGCGGGACAGGTGACGAAACCTGCCCCGCTTGACGATGACTACAACGTCCGACGACGAATCGGACGCCTACCTATACATTCTGCGTAATTGGACTTACGAGAATTTTTCTACCTGCTGCTTCAGTTCGCCGAAACGTGTCGCAACATACTTACTGCCTCTGGCGACAAAAAAGGCCATCAAAAGTAGGCCAGGAGTAAAGTGGACCGTCAAAGAAGGAATCAAATTCCCGGTCGTCAGCATCACAATTAAATCTACTCCCACCCCACTACATACAAGGTAGGAGCAGAGCACAGCTATCGGGTATTTGACTCCGTATCCAGCATCAAAAAAGGACTTGAACCGACGATATGTGAAGATGCCATCCAGAGCACTCTCTACAACAAACGCCAAGGCAAACGCCAAAGCGAAGATGATACCAAGTCTGGTGAAAATCGCACCAGCAGTCAAAGTTGCGAGTTCCCCACCTGCGAATGGTTCCATTAAACTGCCTCCTTGATGAGTGTTACACTGTTGGGTGTTTTCCAAACTTCCAAAACACTAGAAACAAAATCAAGCGTTGACTGAAATCAAAACATATTTACGCCAACCCATTTCAAAAAAAACGCCTCGCCCTGTCTCCTTATAAGGGGTTCGCAACCTGTCACCCATCGTCTATCCCCCTATTTCCAGATCGTTCTTGGTGCTCTCAAGAAACTTGATTGCCCTGTCCTTCCGCACCCTGACGCAGCCCATCGTGCCTGACGGCTTGGCTCCGTATTCGTTCTTCGCTTCGGCTAACTTGGCAAGCCAGAAAGCGAACTCAAAACCCGTGGACGTGGACAGGGGAACGTCTACCATAATCCACTGCGGGTCGCGACTGTCCACCTTGAACGACACGCCTGTTACTTGCAATGAATTGGCAACTGCAACGGAGTCGGCCCACGCCAATGTCGCCTCGCGCTCGGCAAGATTACGCACTTCGCGGATGCTGTCGATCTTAGCTTGTAATACCGAAATCTCTGGATCTACTGAGTCTTGTGCGAACACCGCGCCCGTAAGCACCAGTGTCGCGATTGCTGTGGTAATAAATCGCATCGTGTATCCTCCATTTTTAGAAGACTTCAACGTCTCCAACCGTGTTAGATGTTCCACTATTCGTGATCGACGTGTTAACAATATTTCCAGAGGTCAGGCAGTCATTGCTGTTCGTGTGAAGGGTGATCGTGCCGTCTACCCAATTATCAGAAACGCCGATCTTGTTACCCAAGATATGTATCTCTGGAGACCCTGCCATCACAACATTGTTCTCTGACACGAACCCATTGGCGGCAGTATGATCAATGTAGATGCCTTCATTTGGTGGACCTCCACCACTGGTTCCGATGTGATTGCCCTTGATCATAAAATACGCCGAGCCAGCAATGTATATCCCAAACACATCGGCATCGTCGACATGGCAGTCTATGATCCTGATATACGGACACGAAACCGAAATATTGAATCCGTAGTTGTCGGAGTCAGGGACGCGAACCCGCCACGCCAAGAAGTATTCCGATCCCGACTGTGACAGATCAACCGCATCATAGCCAGGGCCACTGGAAGTGGTCTTCGCTGTGATGTTGGCGAGAACGCAATTGTCATAGACACCACCAAACTCTACGGCATCATCAGTGTTGGCACCGTCAATGACAGCCCCCCACGAAACCCCCCATACCTGTTGGCCATCCGCTGAATAATCAAACGGGGGGTATGTCCCAACCCCAACATCGACACGAACGTTTGCGCCACCCGCGTCAAGCGCGTCTTGGACGTTGTAATACGAACCGTAGGCTCCGGCAGAATCTACTCTGGCGGTCCCGTTCAACTGATACCTTGCCCACGCCGCAATCCCGCCTCCATACCACGCGCCGTGAACGCCGCTCTTGTTGTATCCCGCCCACCTGTCAGCAACCACCGGATTGGGCTGTATCAGCCGCAGACCGCCAGTGCCCAATGCCATCGCCACGCCGTAGGATTCGATGGAGCTGTCTGGCTTGGCTCCGTTCACGTTCCACACGTCTATGTCAACCAGACCGCTTGCTGTGAGCGTGTCTGTCGGGATGCCTGTCGGCGTTAAGCGGTGCAACGTTGAGTCGGCTGAAGTCGATGCTCCTGCGAGAACCCAAATCGAACCGTCCTCTGCCGCTTCCACGTCTTGCACCGATGCGCCTACGAGGGCATCGTCACCGATGGCGTTATGTTGTAGCGCGTCACGACCGCGCTGATGTAGGTGCCTGACCTCTTTGGCTGTAAGCTCCCGATACGTCAGGAGGATTTGGTCGAGTGTGCCTATAAACATCGAACCAGCACCAGTGAACCCATCGTGTAGGTCGCCAACTGTGAATGTATCCCACGCTGGAACCCCTGAGAATGAGGTAAGTGACGCATCCGTATCTATAAGAATCCCGTCCAAATAACACCGTAACTCAGTTGCACCAATAGTGAAGGCAATATGGTGCCACGTATTATCGAGAACATCAATCTGTGTATCTACTGTCTCGGCAGTTGAGTTGGCATTGGAAGTTATTCGCACGTAGACGACACCAGCCCACGGGAAAATACTGAACCAATCGTTACCGGGGGTCGTGCCTTCTGTCAAAGCAAGGAGTGGATCCCAACTGTCTGCGTAGCTTGATTTCACCCAAAACGCGACAGTCATATACAGATCGGTCCCCATCGTCCCTGTTGGCGTGTAGGTCGCATCGTTGTTACGATACATAATGTTGGTGCCATCAAGGACTACGCCATTACCGATTACAGCCGACGAGAAGGTCACGCCCTCGTCAGTCAGATCCTCACCAAACATCCCCGTTGCATCTTCAAGTGGATACGAGTCCACAACCACGCCTGACCACAGTGGCGCGTTCTGCGTGGCATCGATGGTGTGGGTGAGGGAACTGTTTGCGGACCCAGAGGGCAATACGAATGGCTTGTTTTGCGAAATCATCAAGCCCTCGTCCGACCCAATAATTACAACAGGTGCGCCATCGTGCGTCACAGAACCAACTGGAACGGTAAAGCTCGTAACAACTGCTGATGTTGTCCACGGAATATCTGTTCCACCAACCCCCGCGTCTGCATACTCGCCACCCCCCGGTGGGCCAAACCCATTTTTGTAGTGCGACTGAATGGGAGCGGTTCTATACACCCAGTATCGTGTTGGATCTTCATACGCCCACCACACATCCCCCCGGTCCATCAGCCTAACAATATCGCCATCGTCAGTCCCCCCAGAGTCCCAAATGGCGTTGTCGATGGGATTGTATTCGGAGATACCGCCATCAGTTCCCACCACCCAATAGTGCAACGGTCGCCCGAACTCGTCCATGCCGCCCTCTGGATCGCGGATCGCGTCGACGACATTAACATCCGCGTTCGTGATGGGCGGATACTTCGCATACTGAATGATTCCTGCGCCTGTGTTCCTCTCGGAAATGTTCCCCTTGAACCTGTAGGAGTTTTGGTCCAGAACGTAATCACTCGTCTCTCTAAGAAAGTCGATGACAAATAATCCTGTCCCATCGACGGCAACGTAGAGGACTCCATCCAAGAACACGCTGTTGGCAAAAACGGCAGATGCGCCATTGCCAAGCATATACGACGCCCCCGCGACAAACCACATCCACTGTTCGCCTGTGTCCGTGTTAATGATACCAAGCGAGTCTGTGGCAGACTCTTGTGCTGATACAATAGCAAAGTTCGTCGGCCACGCATCAGTCGTATCGCCGCGTGTGCCGATGCTCGACACGCTGACCTTCGCCTGAAACGCATCACGGTCCCACATCACGGCAGGGTCGTTCAGGCTGTAACGCTTGACGATGTTTGCGCTGAATCCGGTGATCGTGGTATCAGGATTCACCATAATAAGGCTATCAGGCAAGACACCAATAGCCTTATGAAACAATATCTTCTTGTTCGAGTGGTGAGTCTGAGCAAACGTCACCCCTACTAATAAAAGTAGTGCTAAAGCTACTTGACTGAAATACTTTCTCATCCCCATCCTCCTAGAAATCACTAACACCTGCTGTTGGTGGTGAATCCTCAGCCTCCATCAGAATCTCTCCCTCAGTCTCAGTAACCGGGGTAGTAAGTTGCTTCCTCATCACATTGTTCACCGAGTCATGCCAGACGTATGTAGTCCCGTAGATAAACGGATCAGTGAACGTCCCGTCAGGAACTGAACCCGGTAATGGAGCGGTGACAGAGAATCTCGATATAGTTCTCATTAGGCCCGAACCTCCAAAAATCGCTCCACCCGCTCTGAGAGGAACTTGCCCGCGTTATCAGGATTCACCCAGAAGCCTGTGATATATCTTCTTGGGTTTCCTATCGGCCTTACAGCATGCCAGACTTCCGGTATCCTAAAGAGAACGTCACCCGCCTCTGCGTAGACTTCCTCATATGTCCCCGCGTCTATATCTGCTTGGGTCGGGACTTCCGTATAAGGAGGGTAATACTTCAGATGGGATCCTGGACAGTAAGCAAACGTGCCTGACGTATCGTCTATCTTATCCAGATAGAGACAGGCCGTGACTATCGAGATTCCTGGGGCAATATTACCCCACTCATAATTGTTAGAATGAGGCGGATCACCGGGATCACTAGAGACACTAGCATTCCCTCTCGTAGCCAAAAGGATAGGACTATCAGTCCCAAGAACGTCCTTGACTACATCCGTTATCTGTGGGAGATTGAAGAAGTCTGAGAATGTCTCTCTGACTATCAAGCCATTAACCCTAGACATCTCTTCCAGGGTTTCTAGCATCCCGTTGAGAGTCTCGATCATAATCTTAGTCGACGGTCCAGTCACTACTCCTGGGAGCAGAGCGCAGCCGTTGGATTTGATATCACCTGAGATCATATACTTGCCTCGTCTGCCTCAACGGCATACTCCAACACTCTCTGGGAGTCAGTCAAAGCCATAACCCTCACAGCCTCAATACACTCGTTGATATTCGTAATAGCCACGTATACCCTGTAGGGCAGCCTACTCTTGGCTCCGTTCTCCACCACTTTGAATCCAGGCTCAGCACCGAGAGACAGCATAAGCTGTATCATCTGCCTCATAGCCAACGCTTGGAATCCTGAAGCAGCGCCAACAGGAAAGTCGAGACTACACCATTGAGGGTGTATCTCTGACTTAACTACCGCCACTCCGATTGACGACATTAGGGGATCAGCAGCAACTATATCGACCGCTGATTTGAAAGTAATCTCGTTGATAGGATCTTCAACGAGCTTCTTTTCCAGTATAGCTCTATCAGCGTCAAGCTTGGCTATCTGATCAGCTAGTTCTTCAGGCGTTGGCATATCGTCCTCTCTTTAGCTACCGAATACACTTCTAAGGATGTTCTCAGCGTCTGTGCCTGCTATCTTCACGAGCTTTCCGGTTACAGTTCCATTGTAGGTAATAGTAGGGGCAACAAGGATAACTAGGCCAGCGCCACCGCCACCATTTCCTCCATCGCCTCCGTCACCGCCATCACCATCACCACCACTAGGAGTCTCTCCTGTCCCGCCTGCCCCGCCAGATCCATTACCCATACTACCTACGAATGGTCCAGGTGACGCACCTCCAGCACCGCCTGCTCCAGCAGAACCATCAGAACAGCCGTTCTGAAGTTTGCCTAAGCCACCGCCTCCACCGCCTCCCTGGCCACCAGGCATCCCAGTAAACACGTCCTTATTAGTCAAAGAGTATGCGTAGTTAGATCCTGCGGCTCCAGCACCTCCATTGCCAGCAGTTCCAGTGATATTACACGCGCCTCCTGCTCCACCACCCGAACCCGCGTCACCTCCTGCTCCACCATTTGCTCCTGCGGCTCCAGCAGATCCCGGTCGACCACCGCCTCCACCTCCACCGCCTCCATTTACTCCAGCTGCACCACCGGCACAACATCCCGAGTTGGAACCAGCCACAGCAGCATTCCAAACCTCTACTGCGTCAGTCCAGTGATCAGTCAAATCTTCTTTCTGCTGATCAAAGTTCAAGAAAGCCGTTCCATCACCTCCAGCGCCACCAGCTGTGGATCCAGTAGTAACTCCAACCGCATCTATACACCCGCCTCCACCGCCACCCTGGTATCCACCTCCGCCAGCTTGAGCAACCTTATACCCTGCTCCAGATGCTCCAGGCGTCCTACCTATATACGCATCGCCTCCACCCGCTCCCGCCCAACCACCGTGACCTCCCCATCCGCCTGAGTAGCCTCCACCGCCTCCTTGGGCAGCCGCAGTAGCGTGTCCATCCCCCGCTGATACGTCAATAGCACTAGCGCCAGAAATAGTTCCAGCGGCAACTATAATTACTATTCCACCGCCTCCACCGCCATCTCCTGAAGCGTTAGTCCCTAAAGCAGACATCGCTGCGCCAACCGATACATCGCCTCCAGAGATAATCTGGATAATACCGCCAATAAGCCCTGTTCCATCTCCACCAGGCCTTATTGGAACCGGCATCCCCTTCGATCCGATAGCCGCCATAATGGCGCCAAGCTCGATTCCTGGAGATCCTTGTCTCAACGGGAAAGGACTACGAGCTTGACCGTCCTGTTGGACTACATCAACCGTCTGAGTTAGGGTAACATTCCCTGTAGCTCGCCAGATCCGATTAGAAGCTGGAGTAACGACTCCAGATTGAGCAATCGTAGTAGCCTCAATATCTACGTCCGTAGCATTAGCCACGGCTCCATCGGACTCATCACCGTAGACCTGAGTAAGATGAGACTCTGGAGCGCCATCAGTCTCGGAGGCAGGGTCTGACCCTATCTTAGATCGGAACAAGGTATTGGTGGCATCCCACCATATCCTAGTCGTTCCATATAGAGTAGGATCGGTGTAGTCCCCAGCAGGAATGCCTGATAAGATGCCCGATGCTATGGAGTCATCTGATAATCCAAATTTAGAAAGGGTTCTCATTACGTTTCCTTAGAGCAGGATATCAGCGAGGTCGACATTCACCTGCTGGACATTAACAGTAGTAGTAGTCCCAAGAGCGTAGGCAAATCCTGCTGCTCCAGGCAGGGTCCATATATCTCCGTCTTGGATAGTCCCTCCAGGAGTAGCAGTGTTCTGGATGATGATCCCGAAACGATCAATCACATACATGTCATTCGCGTCACCGAACATGAAGTGCTCGCCTTCATGGTCTGAGGAAACCCAAGTGACCGGAGCCAAATCTAGCTCGGTCCCGATAGAAGCGTTATTGAGTCCTGACTGCATTCTCCGGTGCCAGAACCTTGAGAAGTGTCTCGCTGCGTTCGTAGCATCCGTCAGCTGCCAGAAGAACAGATCATCCATCGTCCCGCCGAATCCGGTGCCTGCCGCCTTATCATTCCCTACGTAGATCTCAGCGAAGTCGAGAGCAGTAGCAGCATTCGTCACCGCTACGGTCCCTGCCTGCTTTCCATCTATATAAAGATAGAGAGTGCTGTTGTCCCGGACCAGCATCAGCGAATGCCACAAAGCGTTGTAGTAGTCAGCCGTTGTCGTTATCGTATCCCAAGTAGCACCGGAGTCATCCGTAATACGAGCAACGATCTGACCGGACGTATTGGCGAAAATCTCCAGCATATCCTGACCGCCGGCATCCTCAAGGTTAAGGAGGTTGACCGAAGATCCTGGATTTGCCGCATTCGTCGATTTGAAGTAGAACCCTATAGCGAAGTCATCGGTGCCCGTATCTAGATCGGCGTCACCAGTCCTGGACAGGACGGTCGCTCCACCCTCCGTAAATACCGCACCGTTACCCGTAACGGCGGCAGCAAAGGTTACAGTTCCGCCATTCGTAAGGGTCTTTCCTTGTAGGCCGGCAACCGATCCTAGCCACCACGAGTCCTTGAGTGTTGCTTTCCCAGCCAACGGGGGATGGGCCGCCACATTGTCGAAAAAGAAAGTGATACCATCAGACTCGTTCGTATCATCCAGATGCTTTAGCGTCAGCCCCTCGTCTGTTCCAATTGCCAACACTGGCGAAGCACCATCAGCCGCTGACACACCTGGTATGGCGCCAATCATTGAGATCACGGCTCCAGATGATACAGGATTAATACCACCTCCCGTAGTTCCACCGCCATGAATCGTATCGTTTGCCGCAGGCCACGTATCAGCGATAATGCCGGCAGTCTTATCCCACCGCACCTTATCGTTCGTAACATCAGAGTATGCGCTAAAGCAGTGCCCGTCTGGGGTGATGACGCAATACAATCCTACTATAGAGGCGGTGCCCAGATCGTAGGCTGCCTGCTCGTTCGATGCGTGATCTCTCGCTTTAAGGAGAGTCACCTCATCATCCGTAGTGACCAAAATATCCGGAACAGTTCGACCGATGTCCATCTCCACATACTGGTCGTCGTGGTCTCGGGCCATACTCACCGAGGTTACGTCATCGTGGTTAAGCTGGATGATCGTATTAACCAGAAGCTCACCGAGGGCACCGTCACGATCCGCTATGTCCCCTACCTTAACGTATAGGCCATTCGTATCATAGCGGTATCCTGCGTCCCGAACGAAATCAACCAACTGTAGCCCGTTCGTATCATCCGCCACCGCTAGCACACCATCAACAAAGTCGATGTCGTTTATAGCAGTAGAATTCAGCAGGAAGTTATTTGCTCCCGCTGTAAACGTGGCCCAAGTCGTATTATCCTTTCTATCATAGATCTCAACAATACCTCTTGTTGTATCTACAAATATCAAGGCGTGAGTCGGAAACGCACCTAACTCCTGATACCAAGAGGTAGCCCGCTCAAGCTGCCGGAATACTTCAAGGTCCCACATAAACCGACCGTTGTTGAGATCAACAGAAAGGACACGATATCCGCTCTCAGCGGTAATGTCCTCGCTAGGAAACTCATACGCGAGTTCTGGAACTTTATACTCGGCCATTTTTCCCTCTAAGTGTTACCGAACGCAGCTCTAAAATACCAGACATTGTCGTCGAAGTCACCCGCTTGCGCTCTGTAACGGGCGTTACCACCTTCAAATGTCGCATCATCAATTCCAGTAGCAGGCATAACTACCCAGATCCCTGAAGCACCTTCTTCTGTAAAGATATTCATCTCAACTGTCGCGTCCGTAGGAATCCCGGCACCAGATTTAGCTATCTGGAAATCTTCTGAGCCGGGACTGTCTACGTATACAGCCCGATCTGAGTTAGGAACCACGCTAGGAACGGCGCCACCGACAGAGGTAGGAAGTGCGCCCCCATCGCTTAAGCTGTCATACCGAGTGATCGTAAGATCTGAAGGCGTGACAGCATAGTTATCATCTTGGTAGATATCTGAGTTTGTCTTCAAGATGAATAGCGTAACCGTTCCGTTGCCCGTAGGACCAGCAACTGACTTAGCAAGTTCTACATCCGTAGTAGTAATCGTCCCCATATAGCAGAGTCGCTCTGCTTCATCACACATCAAGATACGAGGGGCACTACCAAACGGATTAGGGATTGCCTGGGCGAAGTCCTCACCCATCGAAGCAAATGTTTGCGCCGTCAAAGTAGTATTCGGAACAGTCAACCCGGATACTATATAGAAGTCTGTTTGGACGTCATCGAATATGTAGAGGTCTACTTCAGGCGTTGCTACTCCGGCAGCAGAAGCAGTTAGTTGGATCTGTGTATTCGATACCGAGGTCAGCAATACCCTCCGATCCTTCTTTTGTATCAGAAGGACTCTGGCATCCAATATCGTAGTGGGCAGGGCATCACCAGTATAGGCATCCGACAAAGAATCCCAATCTACCGTGGTTGCCGATCCATCCTCGTTTGCTGCGACATCCTGGACATAATATCCGGAGATAGGCTTGAGAGGATTAGTAACCTCAACGTCAAAGAACAGATAGTTCGTTGCGTCATTGCTGTCCACCTGGAAGAAGGCTACAGAATCAAAGTTCGGCGAAGTATCCGCTTCAAATACCGGCCATAGCTTGTCGCCGCCGGGATCAGTAGGAATAGTGAACTCTACTGCGAAGGAAGGATAGTCATCATCCTTACGGAACCACCCTGAAGTCGGGGCAGTAATTGTAGGAGCAGATGGAAGGTTGTCTACCGTAAAGAAGGACGAGTTGACAGGAGTATCCGCATCACCATCATTGTTCGTCCCATCATTAGCTGTAATGCGAAACAGGATATTATTCTGATCTACGTTCGAGCCAACGTCAGTTAGAGAATCCCAAGTCACGCTATACGTATTGCCGTCCTGAGACACGGTTAAACCCGTAGTAGCACCAGTAATCGTTGCGGCACTCCATGGTCCGCCGGCACCCGCAGTCGAAAACTCGATAATCACCGATCCGGTGAGATCAGCATCGACATACGTCATGAGGGTAAAGGTGACAGTCACGCTATCACCGCTTACTCTCTGTCCGAGACTAGGAGCACTAACTCCAGAGCATCTAACATCCGATACTCTAAACTCCTGATTTATAGAGGCTGAGTAATCACCAATATTAACGGGGGCCATTAGATTCTAATTCCTTTTAGTCTTTGGCTGGAAAAGGAAGTCCCCCCTTACCCCCGTTGGTGACCTATTCCATCTAGTCTCCGGCCCTACGTTGAGAAGCAAGTCCCCAGAAGCACTCAGAGCGTAGGCGAATAGGTATACACCGTTGGAAATAATGAGGTTATGAGACATCAGGTTCCTGTGGGCTTCTCATTCATCAACTCTGCTCCAATCAAAGGAATAGCTGACGTATGACCGAGGAAGCGATTGAGCCAGTATGTTCTATCAAGAGCACCATTCCAAAGGCAAATTTGGCCCCAGGCAGTATCAATGTGCGGCATAAAACCTATAAGGCCATCGTGATCCGCTATACTCTGCCTCAATACCTCGTCTGCGGCAGTTAGCAGATCATACCCTATCTCGCATCGGTATCTCCATCCGTGGACATACTCTTTCAGGGAGCCATCAATCAGGGTCTGCCGGCCAGTTTGTAATTGCTTATCCCAGCCTTGAGCCTGATACTCTTGCGGCTCGACAGATATATCCACCGTATCGTTCACTTCAAAAACCTGGACGTTGTCTACGTAGTAATTGGCTAGTTCTGATACCCCGCCTCTGGTTGGCAAAATAGTTATGTACAGGTCCGTATCGCCTGTGAGTGATACCAACGGCCTAACAGGGATCCAAAGTTGCTGCCACGTAGTCCCTATTATGGCTACCACTTCTTCGTTGCCGACCAGAATATTACTAGAATTGTAGACATAGACGATCAGACCGCCAGGATTCGGGGTTCCTGTAATCAACTTTACCCACATCGAAACCAGTAACTCGTGACCGTTTATATCTTCTCCTGAAGGAAGATCCATGACAGATGATTGAGCCCAACCATTAGCGCCAACACTAGCGTCTATAAGGTTCATGACGTAATCGCCAAAGATAGTGGATGTGTCCGCTACCCTATTAATAGAGCCAGCACCGCCAGCAGTCCACCCATCAGGCAGATTATCAGAGTTATCATCATCCTCCATGCTGCCATTTGATACCATATCTTCTGATAGAAGATAGAATCTTGGATATCCGACACCGCCTAATACGTTCCCTGAAAACGACATTATACTTTCTCCAAGAATGTTCCAAGTAACTTTTTATTGGTGGTGTCTAGATCAAGCCCCCAGACAATCCATTCCTTCGTAGTATCTATACCAGCTACACTTGAAGGAACGCTAAAGGTTAATTCATCTCCCAACTCTAATTGCAGTAGATAAGTCATATCTGCCTGGAAGACATATCTGACGTTCTTGAAATAGTCGAATAGCATACGGGCCAAAATCCTGGCGTAATACGGACTCTGTATAAATTCATTGTTGACGGATAGTATGGCGCCCTTACTATTAACATCGCCATAGTTCTCTACTCCTGAATCAACTCCATTACTCCAAGATACTGTGACCGCCCGATAGATATGCTGGTATTTCTTAGACGGCCTCACGTCTATTAATTGCTTCCTGCCAGCAGTGAATGTCCCCGGAGTGGTCTTGCCGAGCCTTCCTTGAATAGTCAAAACCCTCTCTGAGGTAACTTGGACGACAAAATTGGACGCTTGGCACAATTTCACGATGGCCTCTGATACATCCATATCGCCCATGTTAAGTATGTGGACTCTAGGCCATATTACGTCGGAGTATTGCCACAGGACGTTCTCATTACCGCCAACGACCCCATACATGCCTCCGTCTGAATCTACGGAAAGATGCCCCTCTAAATCGTAAGCACCTCCTGGAGCGATTCCAACGTTCTCCAACTCTATCGTGTTTCCGCCAGTAAAGTCACACTTCAGGAGCCAAGAGCCTTGATTAAAGTCAGCTAGACTAGTGGCTATTGAATAGATGTTAAAGTCAGTCGAATTGTAGATGAATCCTTTGATTGGCCTAATAGGATCAAATAAGAAGTTGTCCCCTGTCTGGCTGTAATTATAGTCCAAGGTAGACAACTCAATGACCAGATAGGCATACTCACCGGGGTTAGATCCTGCCGTTATATCGCGATCAAATACACAGGCGTGGATCGTCCCTTCATTGGGATTGTGACAGAAATCAGTTATCATCTCACAGTCTCTATTAGCACCTGCGATAGCTGCTCTTGATTCCCAGTAATTAGTCCAAGCATTCTGTGCACCGTCTATCACCGTAGATCCAGAGACATAGGGATCGACCTGGAATCTGATCCAATACTGTGTTATCGCCCCAGGACTAACCGCTGTTTCTGCCCAATCAGCAGGAGGTGACCAAGTCCAATGACCGTCTGTAGTAAGCTCAGAAGTGTTGTCATTCTGCAAGCTTGCGTCAATTGTAGTCCAAGCAGACCCATTCCAGTATTGAAGCAGGACTGTGGCGTTAAACGCACTATTGGTAACAGAAAAATATACGGAATTGAAGGTAGTAGTATCGCCGACATAGACAGCATCGTATTGGGCGTCTAGGGTGGCTGCTCCGCCAGTCCCTGCATTCCAAACGGTTGTCTTGTCCGTATAAAGAGCACCCGTTATATTGTAATGGAATGCCTTCGGCCAATCCTTAGCCTTACCATCTTGTTGGTAAAGACTAAAGTAGGATACTGACTCAGCAAGCGTCCCTGCTACATCCTCCTCATTCCATATGATATAGGACAGGTATACCTTATCGGCTGCCGCATCAGGGAATTGGCCAGCTAATACGTTAGGGTTGGTATTTGTAGGATCTCCATCATTGATCGATGGATAGAAGAAAATACAATCCTCAAAACTACCCGCTCCACCTCCAGCAGGCCTCAACCTTATAGTATCTGTATTTAGCTGATCTCTACGCTCGAAACAATACCAGTTGTCATCGTTAAAGTGATACTCGACCATCCCCTTTTGGCCTACAGAGTATCTAAACCCTATCCTGTCTTTATCATTCTCATTAACAGTCCCTACGCCATCATTGACGGCGTATACACCTGGCCTAGCGTGCCAGTATGGACCCTCTTCATAGTTAGGCTCGTGTGCGACACCTACCATCGTTGGTTCAAATATCCAGATCGGATAGTCTAAGCCAGTTGAGGAAGTATTACCATCCCTGGAGTGAACCTGAACGGAAAGAAAGCCAGCCGATGCGCTTGCTGCTTCTGTGTAAACATCTTGCTCAAACGGGATGGTCATATTCTCTCCGCCATGGAAAGTATCACCAACCCATCCCTGCCCTATATACCTGAAGTATGTCGGGCCTCCAGCAGCATGAACCGTTCCTATCCTTGATACTTCCTTAGACGGCATCACGCCATAGATACCATCATTGACTTGGGAGTAAGCAAACGTATCAGTAGACACCGTATAGGTAAAGGTGACTGCAGCCGAATCAGATCGGCCAGTCCCTACATCTCTACGGCTTGTCCAAGCTACACCCTTTACTACATTCCCGTCTTTCACTATTCTCTGAATAGAAGTGAATGTAAGATCGTCAAGAGTTCCGGCAGGATCGGTCTTATTCACTATCTTGCCTAGGAACTGTAATGATCCTTGCTGCTCATAGGACCATAGCTCTTTCCCTATTCCCAGATATACCCGATCATTATCATCTGAATCCACAAAGGAAGCCGTTATCCTCTGGTAGTAATCTGGACCAGGTAGATCGGAATATACGTTCATATACCTTGAGTTCAGATTTATCTTTATGTCATCCTGGTCCAGTATCTCACCTCTGAACCTTGCTACGTCTGCTAATTCCGTTATAGCCTTATCCATTGATACAAATCTGTGCCAGGATGATGGAGTCGCAACGCCATTACTATCAGGCCTTATGACTAGGGATTCGTCTGATTCCTTTAGCCTCAAGGCCTCAGGATCTACCTTAACTGTTATATAGTCGCCTTTTGATCCAGGCAATCTAAGATGGCGCCTCAAGGTAAGGGCCGTCAAGGTCCCTGGAGTAGCACTAGTCACCTTAACTTTGATCCAGTAATACTGGAGGAACTGCTTTTCTGCCCCATCATCATAGATCAGATTAGCCTTTGTCCATCCTACTACGGCAGTATCGTCCCAATATATACTGCCGTCCTCATTCAGGGCCGATGTCTCATCTGTCACTGAAGACCAGAAATCAGCACTAAACCCGGTATCAACTGCTCCATTCTCAGATACGTGAGGCCTGTTGGAGAACATTATCTCTATAGTCTCGCCTACTCCAAGCCAACTAGAGGCGAATAACTCAAACCCGTAGAATGGTTGCGATGACCCTATATAGAAGGAGTCACCGGCAGTATTCTGGATAATATCTCCAGACTTATTGAAATTCTCAGATAGCTTGCCGGTCAGATTATTGGCGCGAGTGCTAAGATTCGCGCCATCCCAGGATATAATATCCTCGAACCAAGGATTCAGAGCAACCTCTGGTCCGGAATCATACGACAGGGCAAGAGATCCTACATTCAGGATTTTTTCTGTAGCATCAAGCCTACCAGTCACCTCTACGAACTCGACTATATCATTCTCAGGGAAGACATATGGGCGATCTGCGTCTGAATCAGCCACCTTAACTCTGGCGTATCCATCATTAGCAGATCCATCAATCCCTGTTACTTTGGTAGCACCATTGGCATCGAGGCCAGTGACTCCGAGTATTCTTTCCCACTCACCCCTATCCCACGAGAATAAAGATGGGTAGCGATACTTCAGAGGGTATAGTCCGGCATGATAATCGGAACTAATGTCCTCTATGGATATCTGTCCCAGCTGACTGTCCTTGACAGACAATTTTAAATCCTTTGGGCCATAGGATGGTGCTGATAATTGTCCCTCACCATATGACCAGAGTTGGATTCCGGGAATAGTGACCATCCTGCCTTTGAGCTCAGTATATTGCCAGGCTTTGTATAGGTCAAGTTCTCTGAGGAATCCTAATGATCGAACCCTCATCATCTTCTGCTTTGTCAGAGCATCTATTGACCCTGGATGGATCAATCCCGAATGATAGAGTAATCTAGCCACTTCTCCTGCCTCTCCTGTGTCTAGTTGACCCCATTTGAATGTTCCGAATTCTGAGCTAGGGCTGAACCTTACGATGGGCATCTAACAACCTTCCGATAGGGAAAAGAAGGATTGCTCAGGAGCTTTGCAGCCCCTGAGCAGTCCGAACACCGTCCGATCCGAAAGGTTACGCGGGAGGTTTTTGTTCGCTCTCTGCAACCGCGCCATCAGGCTTTTCCGATTTCCACTCGTTATACTGATCTTCGATAGATACCAGCAGATGCTGAACCGGAATCGACTGATACTTGGCTCCTTCTGGCGGCTTCTCGACCAACTCCTTAAGAAACTCCATCCCCTCTGGGCTGATCGGGATATCAATCTCCAGGACGAAATCTTGCTCTTCGTCAGGAATATCCGTATCCTTCATTGACCTGGCCCAATCACGAGCGACCTTGGTACACGAAGAGAACAGACGCATAATCGTTCGGCGTCTGGACTTATACGGGTCTTTGGCTGTGTCGATCCCGTTCATAATGCCCAGGAGATACTTCGGATCGTTCTGGATCTCCATCCGGACTGGCTTCTTACTTCCATCTTCTTGAGGGGCAACGTCACCGCTGTCCTCTAGGTAGTATCTGAGCTTAAAAGCGAGTGATTCCACGAATTCTCTCCTCATTCTTAACTTCTGCTTGCGCGCACTGCGCATGAACTGGCCATACTTCTTCTTACTCATACTCTTAATAACTCCCTACTGGGGTATTGACGGGTTAAGCCCTCCTTCCATTTCCACTCTACTTCCTGAAATCAATCCGGTATTAAATAGTTCGTCAACCGCTACGTCCACTCGATCCAGATCTACCTGAAGAGCAGCAGCAGCAGTATCAACGGAATCGGTATCACCGAAGGACGATCCAAATAAAGCTGCCTCTTCAGCCATCAAATCTGTGACGGCTTTCTTTCTTACCAGCAGACTCTGGGCTGCAGCTCTAACGGAATGATTCATCCCGTCTACCTGAGCCTGAAGTCTTGCTACGAATTTAACTTCTGCTTCTGTCAAGGCCATCTGATTCCCCTTTCCTCTAAGATACCAGCTATATCGCCTTCAGAATCTCGATTTCTGCTCTCAAATCATCATTTTCTAATTTAAGTTCCTTAATTGCCTCAACTAAGTATGCGTCAACACTGATGTCATCCTTAATTGACATAGTAGCCATTTCATCATCTGCTGTCTGAGTGAGCTCAGAGGCTATTCCATAAATCTGCTGAGCTATCATCCCAGTCTGCTTTCCTTCTCGCTTGTAAGGAGGGGTTATCCAATTATAGTGAACACCCTCCATCTGGCATACAGTAGCTAAAGCATTCTCTATCGGAACAACATTTGTCTTAAGACGCTCATCAGACGATATATGGTAAGTTCCGTGAGTTCCTGAGATATCTCCATTAGTGGCTATTACAAGGCGATAATTGGCTCCGGTTTGATCCCAAAGGGCCCAGTAATCATCCGTTCTGACTCCACCCCACCAAGTTCGGGCATCATTATTCCAAATAAACCATACTGCGCCGTCAACTACATCAGTAGAAATGCGGTATGCCTCATTCGAGGCAACACCCTGGGTATCAATTCGATAAGCGGGGGTGGTGGTTGATGGCCCGATCCCAAGAAATTCAGTTCCAGTCTCTATAATCATTGCCTGAACGCCAGCAGTATAGAACAAGATATTCTGAGCTTCGTTATTATAAAGAATCCCTTGACCTGTTGAATCAATTCCAATTACAAAGCCCTGGTCTGCTCCAGTTCCGGTAGCAGAGTTAGTCCATTGTGAGTAGACTCCTTCAGCGGCAGTGCTGTGAGCAACAAATCGGTATACATATGCTCCACTTGTTCCTGGGGCAACAGTAGCACCGGATGATACCGAATCAGCAAAATATCCTTTTGAAAACCTATCAGATGTATCACCTATCTGACCCGTATCATCACCTGACAGAGGAAGGATGTTCCCCTTCAGAGAAATAGCCGTATTGTTAGCAGAGATTCTCAAATACTCTTGGGTGTCTACTCCTGACTCTGCTACATACAGAGATATCTGGCCCATCTCTCCACCAGAGGTCGCTATCTCTGATGAAAAAATAACATTCGCATATTGATGGATGTTGCCGGCTGTATCCTTACCAGTGACGTTAAAGATGCCTACATGATGACCGCTTACTCCAGTAGCAGTCCTTCTCAAGTCCATAGAGGCTGCAGCAAATCCATTACTATTTATGTTGACTACTTCAAGGCCAGCATTGAACGCTTGATCTACTTCTACTCTGAATCCATGAGAGGCATTCAGGAAGGCACTATCCGGCCCAACCTTAAGAGTCCCGGTAAATACCGAGTCTGTCTCGCACCATATGCCCCAGTTATTGGAAGCATCATTTAACGTCCCTATAAGGACGCCATACTGATTTGTGATCGTAGTGCCTGGGGTCTTTGATCCCTCAGTTATACGGAGATTATAGATATTGGTAAGTGCTACGGCGGCAGAAGTCCCTACCGTATTCCATTGCCCATATACGTCAGTATTGGCCCCACTAACAACTAGCTGATTCACAAAGTTATAGACAGTTCCTCCTGCGCCAAGCGTATTATGTATCCAAAACGTCAGATTTGACGAAGGGGTAGCACCAGCACCCAACCCTGTGTGGCCATCTACCTTAAGGTCATCGGCTATATCGGTATTGCCTACACTATTAACCGTAAAGCTACCCGAGCCAACATCAAACGAATTAGTGGCTTCAAGAGTATAGATCGTAGTAGTCACTCCAACCGTAGGAGCAGTTATCGTATTGAGGCTAGTATCAACCTCAAAGAATACTGTCCCAGCATTATTAAGGACTACGAAGGCAGATCCAGTTTGTTGAACAGTAAATCTGTGGCTGGGGGATGAACTAGATCCAATTCCTACGTTTCCGGCAACTCCTACTCCGCCAGACGGGTAGTATATATCGTTGCCTGACTGAGTCCAGAGAGGCGAGGAAACAGTAGGAGTGGTCCAAGTAAGACTACCCCCACCATCCGTAGTCAGAACATCCCCGGCTCCACCGTCTGATCCAGTCCATGTATACTGGACAGCGTTAAAGCTAGTTATGCCTGATACGAACAGGTCGTTTACAGATATATCTTGACCGTCTATGGCTAGTGTAACAGAGCCAGGTATTAAATCGCCATCAGCCTGTAACGATACGGCCAGTCTTACCGTCAGATCAATAAGACTACCACTAGGGCCAGATCCTAGTTCCGAGAACATAGCAGCTATCTGGTCAAACGGATTAGCCTCCATATATGCCTTATCGGCATCAGTCACGCCATCCGTAATCGAAGATAATTGAGCTACCGTCTTTGATTGCCAGAAGCTATATGTAGCCATTACAGAGCACCCTTAAATCCGGCCAAGATTTCGCCATAGAATAGATTCTCAAGAGCAAGCAAAACCTCATCTCCAGATATAGCATTACTAACGACTCCCTGAATCGTAACGGTCCCTGCCGCATTTGCTATAATAGGGTAGGCTTTGCCTTCGTAGGGGCCTGATAAAAGCTGTAGGGTGTAGCCCCTCAGCTTATTAGTCGTCAAACCTCCGGTAACTAAGGTAAATACTGTCGTGCTGGCACCAGGCGTAGAGACACTTATGGTATCCGACCAGCTTCTCTGGAAGAATACCCCATCTTGATTTGCCTCGTCATACAGATTTAGATATGCCCTGTCGTTCATCTCTATAGTGGCGGCACCAGTCCTAAAGCTATTCAGAGTTTGTCCTTCAAACCTCTGACTTATTGTCCCTATCTTCAAGACCTGCCTTGAGACGTCATAACGCTTGGCTACGAAGCCTCCGACATCTTGCGCCGTCCCTAAAGAGTGAGCAGCAGAAGGTATATTAGTCACTCCTGATGCGAACGATGGAGTCCCAGTCACTCTAAACTTGGTGCTAAATTTCCTCGTAGTTATGATGAACCAATCATTCAAGGAAAAATGATCTTCTGCGTGCCCTTCTACTTTGAAATTCCCGGCATCCACAATCTCAGTTATCGGCCACGGATACCTCTTGTATACCTTGGCCTCTTCGATTGCCTTAGAGCCAGAGAGCTTATTTTGCTCTGCTAGGAATGTCACATCTACTGTTTTCATTACAAGTTCTCTGATTGAATTCTAGCGATGGCCGGCTCAAGCGTATTCCTGACAACTCGATCCATAATCTCTGGATCGTCTGCCATAACAAGAGCACCTCTCATAAGACCATCATTATTGATCACTACCGTAATGCCTTCACCTCTGCCTAAAGCTGGTTTGCCAGCAAATGGAACTGAATCAGGACTACGATGCGTCCCAGGTCCGGCACCACCACCACCTCCTCCTACTACTTGATCGATAGATCCAGCAGCTAGAGCAGGCAACGGATTGCCGGACGCTATTGAAGCGAACGTCCCCAATACCTTCAGGAAGGTAAGCATCCCGCCACCCTCCTTACGCGCCGCAGCCTCTCCTAGCCTGAGAGCAGCCAGCCTTAAGATTGCTCTCTTGATGAACTCACGTAGACTACGCTCCATCGACTGTAGGATATTCCGTATGAAGGATCTCTTGAGGCCTTCCCATAATTTAGTCCAGGCCGACCCTATCTGCTCGTTTGCGTCCTGCTGAATCCTTCTTCTCTGCTCTGCCACATCTCTTTCAAGAGCCATGAGAGCCGAGGAATTTCCAGCTAATCTTGCCTTCTGCTGGCGATGGAACTCATCCAGATCTTGCAGTCTATCTCTGGTTCTTCGGTCTACTTCCTTATTTCCACCGAACAGACCGTCCAAGACTATATCCTGAATATCCCTACTGAAATCTCCCAGGATCCCATCAATTACGGCCATCGTTTCCTGTAACTGATTATCCTCAGACAGAGCCTTATCTCTTTCTTTCTTCAATCTCTTGACTTCTGCTTTCCTCTCATCCTCCCTACGCTCAGCCTGTTTAACCCTAAGCTCATCTTCTTTGAAGATGAGCTCTTGCTCAAGAGTTAAGATTCTAAGGTTGGCCAGCCTCTTACCTTCAACACTCAGTTCAGCATTCTCATCCACAAATCTTTTAATAGCTACTATCTGATTAGCAAATCTAGCCTTGAGCTGAGCCATCTCACGCTGATCAATATCCGCAATCATATTGGCTCTGGATACAGCGATAGCGGCATTTGACTGCTGCTCGAACTGATTTCTGACCCTAGCTATGCGTTCAGCTGAAGCTATCGCCCTCTTTTCTGCTGCGTCACGCGCTTTCTTGTCGGCCGCATCCTTTCGCTTAAAGGCATTCTCAGCCAAACGCCCTTCGTGGGCTAATCCAATAGTCTCTCCTAGAGAGACTGCTACTTCCTTGCCCCTCTTCTCAGCGTCCGCAAGGGCTTTGTCCAAAGCAAGGTTATTAGCTGCCAACGCCCTCTCAAGCTCATCCTGGATCAAGGCGTTAGCTGCCGCAACTGCTCCAAACCGGGCTTTCTGGATATCCGTCTCAGCCTTAAGGCGTTCAGCCCTATCTCGCTGAGTAGATCCCCCGCCTGATTTGTTCAATTTCTGATTCTGCTGGAAAATCTTATACAATTCCGGGGCAAGAGCGGCAAGAGCAGGTCGTGCGGCGACAACCGCAGCCGTAAACTCTTCAAGAGAAATCTCACCAGAAGTAATACCTAACTCAGCCCTAACAAATTGAGCTATAGTATTAGACAAAGCCTTCTCTTGAGCTTCAAGAGCATTTACGTCAGCTTCCCTAGTCCTTGTAGCTGCTGAAAGGCGATCATTTTGTTTCTTGGTGGCTGCCGCAGACTGGTTACCGATCGCCACCATGCCGCGAGCAACTCTTAATGAGCCCTCGTAGACTCTCTCTGATATCCTTACTCTCTCTATTAATTCATCTCTTTTCTTGACCTCCTGATCTATATTAGTCAGTAGATCGGTAGCTAGAGATTGGCGTTTGATGTCTATTAATTCTCTCTCTGCTTGGATCTGCTCGCGAATAGCAACCGTATTTACAGTAAGGGCTTTACCCATTGCCGTAGTAGACATCTCCACGCCAACAAACATTCTTCCTAGCTCACCAGCGGCATGGGCTGCCTTTTCTCCACCCTGCGCATACTCGTCCAGCAAGAAGTTAGTCCGGTCTACCCTCTGCTCAAAGGCCCGAAGGACAGACATAGTCTCTTCAACAGGACGCTTGATTCCGGATTCAGAACCTTTTCGGAAGGCCATGAAAGCAGCTGTAGCCCCTGCGATAGCGGTCACCGCCAATCCTATAGCTCCCGCCCAAGCTATAAACGGGGCAATACTCGATGCTATAGTGCCCGCAATCAGGCCTATACCTAACGCCATCTTAGGCAAGAATCCTACAAATAAAGCCAGTGGGCCAAGGACTGCTATCAGGACCGTAGCTAGAGCACCGAACCCTACCACTGCTTTCTGAAGGATCGGAGGCAAGGCATTGAACGCTTCGTTGATGAGTAGGAACATCCCTCTCAATGACTTAGTAACAAAGTCAAGAGCCGGCAGGAGAACCTTGCCGAGCCCAATAGCTAAATCCTGAAGGACTGACTTAAGGAGTAACCAGCCACCCTTGACGGTCGTAATCTGGACCATCTGAAGATCGAAAGCCTTATTGGTCCCAGTAATCCCGGCCTCAAAGTCCCTAAGAGCAGTAGATCCTAGCCGGATCAAGACCTGCATTGCGGTGGTATAACGTCTACCGAAGATGTCCGCTAGCTCATCACCCTTATCTACGGCACCCGCTTGGACGCTTTCAAGGTTCTGGATAATCTGAGCCAGATCATTCACCTGAGGTGAAACATCCTCCATGCTGAGCCCAAGAGATCGAATTGCGCCTCTAGCCCTCATAGTAGGATTCTGAAGACTCAGCATAATACCACGGAGGTAGACGCCAGCAGTCGAAGCAGAGATGCCTGCGTCGAGTAACTGGGAGAGTGCCGCCGTAGTCTGCTCAAACGAGATTCCTGCGGCTCTGGCTACCGGGGCGACAAACTTCATTGAGTTCGTCAACCTATCCATAGTAGCCTGAGAATTCGCGATTGCCGCGGCAAATGCGTTGGCTGCTCTAGCGGTATCCGAGAACGGGATCTGGAAAGCAACCATCGCCGATACCACTAGTCGAGCGGAATCAGCGATCTCAGCTTGAGTAGCGGCAGCAAGAGCGAGAATAGGCTCAAGGGCTGAGAAGATCTCACCCGTCTCAAGACCGGCAGAACCAAGAACATACATAGCATCTGCGGCTTGGTTAGCCGTAAAAATAGTCTGGATAGCTGCTTTTCTGGCGGCACTTTCTAACGCCTCAAAATCACTATCCATGCCATCCAGGACACTCGCTACGTTCGCTATGGACTGCTCGAACTCAACGAATGTCTTTATAGTTACTCTGCCTAGTGCAGCAGCGGCAACACTAACAGCTGTTAAAGCAAATCCCGCTTGACGCAGAATTGCCTCTGAATCACCAGCAACATTATTAAGGGTAAGGAATGAGGACTTGATGGCCTGCATTCCTCTATTGAATCCCCCTAAAACAACGCCGATGTCGGCAAATATTGAGGCTACTTTAGATGGCATCTTAGTCTATCCCGTAGTGCTTTTCGTTATGAGCCATTTCCCGTTTGATTGCTGCTATCTTTTCCTTCTGACTCTTGGGTCGATCCTTCCTCTTGACCCCGCCTCTCCAGACCTTCGTATCCATCCCGCCTGCCTTAGAAAGACCTTCAAACATTCCCCCGGTGGAGCTAACTGATATCTTGCCCTTATCGCCGGCAACCTCTATCGCTTTACTAATCTCGCTACCACCGACAATCGAAGCGTTTCCTGCCTCCTTATTATAGTGGATATTTTCCGCTCTGGTTCGATAGTTACCGCCTTTTACAGGTTCTCTAGGCTTGATGCCCTTCTCAGCATCTTCCTCTGCCTTCGCTTTTTGTCTGAACCATTTCTCTCGCCCCTTCATAAGGGCATTCATTTGCCTGCGAGTTAAGTCAAAGAAGTCTTTTGGCTTCCAGCCACATTCGCTACAGAACACATACATTGTCATAGCTATATGATAAGGATCGACTAGACCAGGCTCTCCATCGTCCTCTTGACTTGACCCATCCTTCTTAAAAAATCATTCAGACTTAGACAAGCCTGAAGCGCCAACGGAAAGTCTGCAAACTGACAAGAATCAAGAATGTCGTCTATTGTGACCTTCTTGCGATCTTTTTTCGAGAGGGAAAGTAGAATTAGTTCAGCAACGAGATTGACTTTCTCTTCAGAGAAGAAAGACATCTCATCTTCATCCTCAGCCGAGGCAGTAATCGACTGAACGAGACCACCCAACTTCGGGATGTCTCGTAAGGTAGCAGGAACGAGTTTGTAGTCCTTACCATTGATCTTAAGAACAAAGTTCTCATCTGGCCGTGGAGTGCCATCAAGATCAGAGGCTATTTCCAAAACAGAGAGTTCATCCTCTTCCTCAAACACACCAGCTTCCTCTTCATCCTCCACTTCCTTTACGGCTTCAGGTTCAAGAGGTGTCTCTGGACGGCGTTTCTTCTTACTCTTATGCTTCTTTATTGGTGCATTCATCTTGACTACTCCGTAGTAAAGGAGGGTGACGACCCAAGCGCCGCCACCCTACAGGCCTGTTGGGTGTTCTTAACTACTTAGCTTGGATCATCTATCACAAGTGTTCCGATATTACCGCTATTATCGGCAAAAGCCTGGAACTGAAATCCGGTAATAACATGACTATCACGGGCGAACGGGACATTGAACGACGAAGAACGGCAAGCATTCAACGTAAAGTTCATATCCGAACTATCCGTAGCCAATTCCAACTCAAGCTGCCACTCCGTTGGCTGAGTAGTATTCGTGAATGTCACCGTTGCGTTCGATTGAGTCCCGCCAGTCAATAAAGCGAAGAAGATGCCGGTCATCTCAGCTTCTTCAGCCTGACCGTTAATAGAACCTGTATGGACGCGAACATCTACCGGGAACACTCCAGAACCACCGTATAGCTGTGCAAAGTCGAACGAGAAGTCCAACGACACATTCTGAAGAATTCCCATGGTGATCGGACCTACATTAGAGTCAGGAGATCCGCCCGCAGTCTGCGGCGTCATCTTCATCGTAGCAATACCGAACTGAACAGCCAATTTTCCACCTCCTTTCGTAGTTAGGTGTCTAGAATAGCGTCAAACTCAGCTGGACACCAATACAGGTTGTCGGTTGTATCGACTAAGACTGGAGAGTCACGTAGAGATGAGTAGCGCAGTTTGAGGCCGCTCTTATATGATAAAATGGAGGAAACTGCGTGCTCTACGTCGAACAACCTACGAACCTCTGCTGCCAGTTGACGGAGTAGTGTGATGTTGGTAGACGGACTATCCGCATACCAGCATATCACCGTGAAAGTTCCCCTATTTGACGAGATTCCTAAAACTTTGGATTCAAAATCGAATCCCACGGTCACGTAAGGTGGTGTTACCCCAACGAGTTCCGTATCTTTCTGGTATACATCCGTTCCTACTATACCAGAAACATCCGCATCAGCCAGAAGATAGGCTATTGCGGCTTGTATTAAATAATCATCTTGGGCAATTGCTGGCATCTCTTACCTTCCAGCCGTAAAGGATAACGAAGGTGCTGACCCAACCTCAACTGTCTTCTTACGAGCAACCACAGCCCTGATATCCTTAGTAAACTTAGGTATTTCTCCGTTCAGCGTTCCTCGGAGCCACGGCCTACCAGCCATCCTTTTGGTCCCGTTATGAATAAACAGAGCGTAGTCTGAGGTGTTAGCAACCCTATATGTCTTTATCGTATTTGTATTCATCATTTCAGCAACCGAGTGGGCACTAGCAAGTCTCCCTGACTGATACGCCTTATACCTGCCTCGCCTAAGAGCAGTAGCTGACTTCCTAGCTGTCCGGTTAGCTGTATTCTTCACAACTGTCCTAGCTTCACGAATAATTGCGTTAAATTCATTCTGGAAGCTAATAATTGCGCTAGGTATGCCTATCCACCTTACACTAAAGATGTGTCTGTTAGAAGCCATTACTTATACTCTGACGAAGTCAGCCAAATCTCTTTATGAGAGCCTACGTATCCTGCTGGCTGACTATCTACTAGGTTAATTGAAAAGGACTCACTTGTAGCATTATCTACCAGCGTATCTCCAGCTAATACATCCTCGTTCGCACCAACTACCGCCTTATGCGAGGAAGCGGCTACAACACCCTGTTCTTCAATCTTACCAGTCCGACCTCCATAATCATCGTTCTGGTAGATCCTTATCTTAGCAACTAATGAAACAGTAGTGTGTGCTCCGATCACACCAGAAGCATCAGCAGTTGAAGGATCGGCAGGTCGTGTAATTGTTGCTATCCGATTCAGATATATTGTCGGGATCTGGATAGCCATCAGTAGCGATACTCCCGATAAATTAAGTTCGCTTGAGCAAGGATTACCTTGCCTGTTTCAGTAAGCATTTGAGTAATAGCGTCCATTGATCCGGACGCATACTGCTCCTCAAAGTCTCCGATTCGGACTTTTGAAGCTCCGGAGGCTGGCTGATTGGCTGCTTGATTAGCCTTCTTGCCAATCTCTCCGGCGATAATATTAGCCAGTTGGACTATCAGAGCAGGAGTTGACGAATATCCGTATTCGTAGGTGACATCAACTTGCTCGATTCCAACTGGCCATGAAGAAACCCACTCTATCCCTGCGTTCACCGCAGCCGGGGTAACTAACTTGAGGATTCCATTTTCCTCTCTATAGTTACCCGAATTTAGAGTGGTAGGATTAGAAGCCCTGGCGTCCACTACCACCGTAGTAATAGAAATCACCGGATGATGATTTAATAGAAGCTCACGCGTTCCAGCGATACGCACTGTGTGTGACTCCGCAGAAGCTGTGACTTGATTAAAACCATCCGGCACCCTATTCATCAGAGAGTCAACGATATCGTCTGCTAGGGTTGCGTGGGCCGCTGTTACATCACCAGCCTGTAGGCCAGCAAGAGACGCGGCGTCATTTGCTACAGCGTAGGGCATCACATTTCTCCTGAAATAGTTCGGTCGCTAACTTATACCAACAACCTTGGATAGAATCAACCATCCTTCTTCTCTATAGTTGAAGGCGTAAAGAGAATATGGTACAGAGACATTAAGATATAATCGCTCCAATGACCTGATTCATCATCATAAAAGTGAGCCTTGTGGCGCCCTGTTTCAACAAAACCCATAGACTCATACAGGCCTACTGCGGGTAAATTATGCTCCCTTACCCAAAGGTAGAGCTTATTCAGGTTATAGTATTTGGTAAGCATATCACACCAGAACTCGAAGGCTTGCCTCCCTATCCCCTGTCCCCGGTAGGCCTCAGTCATCTTAATCCCTATCTCAGTGTGCCTTCCCTTTAGATCAAGAGCTGTAAAGTTCAAGTATCCGGCAAAATTACTGCCGTAGTGAATCATATAAATAGCTGATTTATGGTCGAAGATGAAACCCTTGTACCAAGCCAATTGCTCTTCCCAAGTCTGTTGCCCCTCTATCCCTAGAGCATCCCGGACGCCCTGATCCCTATTCCTCAGATCCATCATCCATCGAAGTTGAGTTACAGGAACCTTATCTTGCTCCTTTGGAACAAGATTTTTAATCGCCATCTTATCAGACAGCGTTAAAATAGGACTTAATTGCTTCGCAAACATAAGTCTGCTCCTCAGTTTCCATCTGCCAATACATCGGTAGGCTAAGGATTTCCTCAAATGCCAAGCAAGCCTGCTGGCACTGGTACTGCCCGTAAAACATCTTGTATAGGTGGTTCGGGTAATAATGGACCCCGGTAGTGATCCCTCTTTTAGCCAAATAGTTATGTAAGCCGTCCCTTGCCCCCTTCTTCACCCGTATAACGAACAGGTGCTGGGCATTTTCCCTATCTGACTTATAAGGATTAACGATCTGCAGATCCCCATTAGAAGCCCATTGGTCTACGAGAAAATGCTGGTATTGGAGGGCTAAATTCCTGCGCCTCTCGTTTTGCCACTCTAGATCCTTAAGCTGAGCCAAAGCAATCGTAGCCATGATATCGTTCATGTGATACTTATACCCCAACTCATCTACGGAATACAACCATTTATACTTTCCGTTTGAGGATCTTTCGTAAGTCGAGCTATCAACGCCCATCCATCTTAGACGCTTGAGACGCTCATAGACCTCTTGATCATTCGTCGCTATCATCCCTCCGTCACCAATCCCTAGATTCTTTACCGCGTGAAAAGAGAAGCAGGCAAACTTCTCAAAAGATCCCAGCTTCCTATCCCTATGAGAAGCACCCATAGCATGGGCGCAATCCCATACAATCTCGAAGCCGTATTGATCTTGGAGACTAGAAAAAGAATCAATTTCTGCCGGAGAGCCACCATAGTGGACTACAACTACAACCTTCGGTGGCCCTTGATCCTCGCACATCTTTTGTAAAGATTTGGGGTCCATACTAAGCGTTTCAGAACATACGTCTGCGAAATCAACGTATGCCCCGGTATACTTAATAGCCTCATTGGACGAAACAAAAGTCATAGGAGTTGATATGACTGTCTCTTCATCCCTTGATCCAGCGCAAATTAAGGCTAAGTGTAGGGCTGCTGTACACGAGTTGACAGCTACCGCATACTTAGCCCCGGTATATTCGCAGAAAGCCTCTTCAAACTCCTCAGTCTTTGGGCCAAGACCCGTCCAACCGGACTCAAATATATCGGCTAATCCCTTTAGGGCTTTAGGGTTGACATGCGGCTTGAACAGCGGGATTTGCATTTTTCACCACCTCTCGGAAAGAAGTTGCTTCTTCCAGATACACGTAGTCTGCCCCGTAAAGGATCATATCTCTTATGTCCACCTTTGTGTTGTCTACTCTTTTCCTCAAGGCATCGTATCCTAGATGCCCGAAGTGAGCGTGGCAGATCCTCTCGTTAGAGAAATCAGACCATAACTGGTGGAGATCCTTATCCTTAGCCTTGCCGCTTGGGTAGGTCGGGGTATTGGCGTAGTAGAAATTGCTATATACTACATCCATCCCCCTCTTCCATACTTCTGCCGGATGCTGCCTCCAATTTAGGCCAATTATCTTGAACCCTAGATTCTTACAAGCATCCAAAAGGTTCGTGCTGCTAACCCATCTAGGTGACCTGAAGACTTCCATCCCTACATCCAACCCTACCTTGCTCCAGACCTCTACGGCCTTTATTATAATGTCCTCGCATTCAGTTATTGACTTATCCGAGAACTCTGTCCTAAAGCCTTGATTGAAATCATGGTTAAGCCCGTGGTGGTGGAGCCTCAGATCGAACATATCGACCAGGGTCTTGACTTCCTGTATCCAACCAGGGTAGTCCTTAACACAGGCCTCGCCTCTCCAGTCAGGGATTACAAAGGCATCCACCTTTAAACCGGGGTATAGCTTGAATAGCTTGAATAGGATGTCTGTAGATTCTTTCCTTGGTATAGCAGGAGATAGATCATCCACATTCAGATTATATCTGGTCTTCTCAACCTTACCTTTAGTCAAGAATTCCAGAAACTCCGGAGTTTGCCAAAAAGCATCAGGCATTATCCCCTCCTGTTGAAGGACCAGGCATCATCCTCCATCCACTTGTCGTATATATCCTTTAGCTCCATAGCCCGATGGTAGTAGGTATGAGCCTCCTCAACAAACTTCCTGCCTCTGGCTGCTATCTCCTGGGCCTCATCCTTATGGGCCAGATAGTAGTCAATAAGCGCCAGGCACTGATCAGTATCTTGGAAGTATACTACATTCTCACAACCTGGACCCAATAAAGACTCAGCCCCGGCGAAATGGTGCTGTAAAACAAGCCTCTCGCACGCCAAAGCGTTCCATACCCGATTCGACGTATAGCGGTGGATATTATTGAAGGCATTGACACAGAGTTGGATATTACAGCCGGAGGCAGCCAAAGCGTATCTATCTCGATGGGCTTGGCTAGTCAGCTTGCCCGGAAACACCCTCTCCCAGTTTCCTCCATACAGCTTTAGGTCATACTCCTTATCAACAGCTTTCAGGACTTCATCCCTGAACCCGCTAAGAGGATACGCCCCGTATTGGCTGCCAAAGAAGGATACCTCTCCTTCCATTGATTGCGGCCAGGCATCGTGAGGCTTATACACCTCAACGTCCGTAGCGCAATGATGCTCTATTACGTTAGGGACGCCCACCTCATTATACCCTTTAGCCAACTTAGGATCGTCATTACTATGGGCAAGGACATGAGAGAGTTGAGCACAGGGAACTACCTCATCCATTACCGTCCCGCGCTGATCTCCGGTCCAAGTGATGAGCATAGTATGAGGATTATCGTCAAGGAACTGCCTTAGCACCTTCTGATTAATCCCGAAGTGCCCCTTGTTGACGAATATAACATCCGGTCTGAAAACCCTCAAAGAATTGAGTAGAGAGTGATTCAGCCCTAGCTCCCCGTGAGTATATCCGATCTGTCGGTAATCAAACGCAACCGCATCGAACTTAGCCAACTCGAATCCTTTGAGCCTAAAGGGGCCTGAATACCTCTCTTGGGCAAAAGCGTCTACATAGAATACCTTGATCATCTTTTTGTTCCTCGGACAATTAAATCTCCGTCAGGTCGATGTTCGATTCCGTGACTCTGCCTAGTCCTTTTGACTTTGGCTTCCTTTATCTCAAAGCCACCGTATATCTCGACGTAGAATCTCAGATGCTCTATAGAGAAGTGATTCCGATTAACCATATGGTCTCCTATCGAAGCAAGTCCGGTGACCTGGATTATAGGCCACATCTCATACGGTCGGTTCTTCATCTCATCTGGATACCTCTGCGGCTCTAGCCGTGGTGCGCGAGGTAATCCACCATCTCTAAAGAACTCAAGAAGTTCCTCTAGGTAGACAATAGCATTAGGGCATTGGATAACCAACGCCCCGCCTACCTTCAGAACTCTACGCCATTCAAGTAGACAACTCACAAAGTATCTAGGGTCAAGATGCTCTACCATATGACAGCAGGATACCTCATCTACCGTCCCGCTTTGAAACGGTATCTTAGCAGCCTCACCATAGATAAACGGCTTCCCTTTGACTGCCTTAGTCTGGACTATATCTACTCCGATATAGCCTCCAGGCAATCTACCGCCGCACCCTACCTCAAGCTTCAACTCGGTGGACATCGAACATCTCCTGCGATACTGACTCTCTTGACTTCCATCCCTCGTAATGAGAACTCTCGACTGCTTCTGCTGCTCTTGCGGTAAAGGTATCATCCTTGATACGATACCACATATCGCGCTGTCTCTCAGTCCGCTCGTCTGATTCCTCCAGGTAATAGTCAATCAGATCGTTGAGATTCTTCTTGCTTTCATAGACAGCTATCTCTGGGAGCTTCTCCTCAAGACCAGCGATGCCGTCCGTGATCGGGAATCCACCTGATCTAATGATATCGAATAGCTTCATCGGGATGAACCCGAACCTAGCCATATCGGGGTGAGTATCATTCAGGACTACCTTTGCTCCGCTGTAGAGTCTTGGTAGCTTGTAGTAGGCGTAGTAGTCACCCTGCCACCATCCTCGATCTACTACCCAGCTAAGATGAGGGAGATCCCACTTCATCCCGTAGATGCCTACGTTTAGATCCGATCGATCCTTCAGCATCTGGATGACGTCCCTACCATCCTCGTTAATTGTCTGACCTCGGGCATTCCCGATAAATACTACGTCGAAGCGGTCATCGACTGTAGAAGGCTCCACCATGTTTGTGCACGAAGTAATAGGAGTCTCAACTAATCCCTTGTGCCCGTAAGCCTGAACTTGATCGACCATTTTCTGGGAGAGGCACCATACCTCATCGTAGTCCCGAAGCTCAAGACTCGATATGTCGTCCGGATGAGAATAGATCCAGACAATATTGTGGGTATTTGGGTTGATCCGATTTGGGACCTGCCAATGATCGTCGGTCTTGAATCGACCGCCCCTCAGATACACTGTGACGTCAGAGATCCCAGGATCAACATTAAAATGGTAGCCCAATTCAGTAAACGCACGACCCAATTGCATCCAGGCCCAGTAGTCTCCCCAACATCTGAATGTCCTAGTCGCGTTAGACCAACTATTGACATTGACCTTAGTCCCCGTGAAAGGTATCTTGTGCTGAGGAGTTACCTGTAGCTTGAGCATAAGGAGATCAGCTAGTTGATCACTAGTCATATTCTCCTGCCCTTCTCTAGCGATCATCTCCGGTCTGCTGGCGTGAGCTGCTGCTCCAGGAGCTTGGAATCCTGGCCTCTCCCTGACGGCATCAAACAAGGCTTTCCTGTCCTCTTCTGAAGATTGACCGTGACGAATCTCCATGATCTCTTCTTCGGTGAACAAGATAGTGGAGTCTCGATCCTTCTTCTTCAGATTATTCACTATATCCCGCAAGCCATCAACTTTATCAGGCATCTTGAAATTCCTCTACTAGTCCACTTAGATACTGGTCTACTCCAAAATTACTCTTGATGAACTCCTGGGCCAAACCTACTATCTTTTCCCTCTCGTTGGAGTGTTCAAGATAATACTCCACCGCCTCAGGCATATCCTCTATCGGGACTGAGACATAACAATCATCAGGGAAAGTAGTATGGAAGTCATCCTGCTCTGTTAAGAACAGGCACCCACACATTATCGCGTCTACTGCCCTATACGTCTTGAAGTTGTGCTCATCCCGCTTTTGGAAGTTCAGGGAGATGGCGTGTCGGTTCATCAAGGATACCTTCTCATACCCCCAGGATCGAAAGACATTCACCTTCCGAATAGACGCCAACTTCTCTTTCCTGTCCTCGCTCAAGCTCCCTATAAAACAAGCTCCCAAATCCTTAAGCATCCTTAGATCCCTATGGAAGTCTGGATCATACAAGAACCCTTTATCGTAGAACTGGCGAGGCATCATCACGCCTAGCTTCTTAAGGGACACCCGATCATACACTCCGGGGTCGCAGAGTGTTACGCAGCCAGGATTGAAAATCTCTATCTGGGCGTTAAACTCTTTGATCCTGTATCTCTCGAACTGACCACTGCCCTCGGCAAAAGGCAAGTTCTCAAGATTGATATACACCTTATTACGTATCCTGCCGAGAGTCCCAGTAGCCTTATTGACTGCCGCCATAGCTTTAGGGACGATATTGACTAGGATGGTCATATCCGCTGGTCTTGGGGACATATCATTTGCCCCGGCAAGAACAGGAGTATGCCCTAGTCTTAAGGCTGACCTCCAGAGCATATCTGCTATCTGGACGTGCCCCGGATTATTGTTCCTGATTATACAAATCCTCATTTCAGGATCTCCGGCAACTTACCCTTGAACGGCTCGACCCAGCTATTCACATTAGCGTGCTGGGTAGGCTGAGTCCGATCTCCAGGCTTCCAATCGGTATAGGTATCTTTAACATCCTTCTCAATTCCCCTATCCCGATAGAACTCGATCTTGCGCTGGACATACTCTTCACCCCGAGCATACCCGCAGTGATAGCAGGTTAGGTCTGTTACAACCTCTGGATAGTCCGGTGGTCTGACTTCTATACCATCTGCGTCGACAAAGTTGTTATGGGTAAAGGTATGGGAGAACCCTGAGTTCCATCTCCAGAAGCGAGGGTGCTTATTCGTCCACTGACCTCCGGCATCACAAGTAACCTGCTTCAAATTCTTCCAGAAGTGATGCCAGGACACTCGGATGATGTCCAATTCCTCATCCTCAACGAACATCTCCAGAGCCTTCTGAACATCTTCTGGATGCCAGAACTCATCCGCATCCTGCTTCATATAGATGTCGGTCTCAACCCGTTCGGCGATGAAGTTTTGGAGAGCAACCTTAGTCGGAGGGATATGCTCTCCCAGCCGATGGAAGAACACCGGAACGTCTATCTGAGAGATGGCGTGCTCAATCTCCTCAATCGTATGCTGGTCTCCGTGAGGAGCTTCAGGGAAGTCAGCGCACCGTCCGTGGACAATATAGACCTCGTCAGCATACTGGGCGGCGTTCTCAATTGCCTTTCCTACCCAATCCCCTATATCGTAGGCAATAATGCCTACTCCAAGTGTTAATGGGCCTGGGAAGGCGCGCTTTAGGGAAGTTAACGCACTACGCGGGGAGAGCTTTTTGAGGATTGGCTTTGATTGGAAAGGTATGTCTCTGATCTCAGGATCACACGCCTCTACTATACGCCGTGCCATCAAACCAGCATTACCTATAGGGGTGTAGACAATCTCCCCTTCATAAATCGACTTAAGAACGGGCAGATCATAAGCGATCACCGGAGTTCCGCACGCCAGTGCCTCCATTGGAGGCATCCCAAATCCTTCAAATTGGGAGGGCATAGCGAGAACTTTGGCTTGCTTCAGATACGAGAACTTTCTAGTATCTGAGATAGTCCCGTATAGGATCAACTCAAAAGACCAATCCTTCTCGTAACGATCTGTCTTCCAAGTCTTTCCGATTATTACCACTCGCTCTTTAAAGCCTATCTTATCCAGCTCAACTAGCAGAGCATACGGATCTTTGAACGGAGCAGAGCGGGAGCAAATTACCACACCCTCTCTAGGTTTGAGCTGGCTAAACAGTTCAGCGTCAAGTATTGTCTTATTCCACGTAGGGTGAGTTACTCGGACTGGAGGGAGTCTACCTTCTCCGTCAGAGAGCCAATCACGAGTAAAGTCCGCACTAACATTGCTATGAGCGATAACAGCGTCGCAACCACGCATACACTTCTTATAGTCAGTCCAGTAGGTTTCCTTCGCATCTTCCCCATCACTCCTGAACTCCTTGATGAAATTCGGCGATTCAAACATCACCAAATAATAGGGGATCTTGAACTGCTCCGAATAAGCGGCTGCAGCTTGTCCTGATAGATTGGGGAGTCCAACTACAAAGTCAACACCAAGATCCTCCATCTTCCGCTCAAATATCCGAGCGTCTTCAATGACCTTGACCTTATGATCTGGGAAGTCTGACTCAAACGGAAGGGGTTCATCAGTCAGCCAAGTGACATTCATCACCTCGGCCAGTAAGACGGCGTGCATAAAAACGCTGTAGCGACCACCCGTATAGAAGGAACGACCGTCAGAGAAGAATGCACATGATTTCCCGGGCTTTCTCTCTATCGTCCGTATCTCGTTATGCGGAGTAAAGAGATTCCCTGACGCTAGTTGAGCAAGCGCGATAGCTTTTCGTGGTCCTGCCTCCTTAATAAGCCTCTTGGCTATTCGGAGAGTAACCCAATCAACATCATGAGCTACTTGGATCAGGGCATCCTTATCACCCAATGATTCATGGCCGGTTTGCTTTCGATCAATAATCAAATCCGAAAGGATCTGAGCTTCGATAGCAATCGCGGCCTTGGGATCATCAATCTTAACATTGCCCGGATTCACAAAATTCTTACCTTCAAACTTATTCACAATCTTGACTCCTGATTAGGCGTTACTCTTAACGACGAAAACTACACAAATGCGGGGTCAACCAGAACGCTGTGCTTCGCCACGTTGTGCGGCATAGACACCTCCGGTATATTGGTTCATCTTTGGTGGCCTAGTTCCGAACCACCATAAAATACAAGTCGTAGCGATATACAGTATTGTTTGGGTGACTCTATTAAGGAGATCAACTAATTGTTCTCTGGGAAGTTGATCAATTCCCCCTAATAGAGTCAAAAGGGAGTCTGAGATAGAATAGGTCAAATAGCTGAAGAAAATAGTAGCTACTGGCCTGATCATCCCTCTAATTACATCCACACACCCTAGAAGAAAGTTAACAACAGCACCAGTCCGACTAGAATCAACATATCTAGCCTTATCGTTATCAAATGAGTTCCTAAAATCTTTTCCAGCCTCAATCTCAAGCGCGATATTCGCATCGGTCTCTTTTACCTTGATCTGAAGCTCTGCCTTCTTCTCAACTATCTCTAGATCAAGTCTACGAGAAGCAAGCTGATGGGCGTATTCAGTCTTTTGCTTCCTGTGCTCCATAAACTGCGAAATACCGGACCCGATGAGTCCAGTTAATCCTCCTGTCGCTATAGAGCTTACTGCACCTAATATATCAAACATCCCTTCCTCAATTCTGTCTCTTTCTTGCGCTTCTTCTCTTCAGGGGTCCGTTGGCCTATCATCTCTTTCTTGATCGGCTTCGGCTCTCCATCTGTCTTACTTTTAAATACCTCTTTCATCCAACTACCTCCTTTAAGACTATATACAATGAAAGGGACGAGGCCAAAGCCCCGCCCCCTTCATTTAGGTCTGGTCTTAACCTAATGGTTAGGAGCCAGATCCAGGACGATCCAAGTTAAACATCTCGCCGATGGCGTTAGCATACTGCACCACGAAGTCAAGACGCTCTGAGATCACCAGCCTTCGCTGATCATACTCAATAACATCCTCACCGCGCAGACGCACAAGTCTGCGGTCACCAATCAGAGGATTACCCCGGTGGAAGAACACACCCTTACCGTCTGCCAGATACGGCGAGGTCAGAACGCGTGCCTGGCCGTACAGCCGGCCAATTTCTCCCGTGAAAATCGTCGCCTGGGAACCATACTTGTCGAGAGTTACGAGCTTGGCGTCATCCAAAAGCTCGTTCGCCGACCAAGGGTTAAGAAGGACAACCACATCCTTCATTGAACGCGCATAAACGCCCAGGTTGTAGATTGCTTCCCTAATCATAGCGGAAGTAATCGACGCACCTGCGCCGTTGACACCCGTTGCAGCCCCTGAGGCAGTCGAGAGTGTAGCCAACCCGTCGAAAATCAGACGGTGATCTTTCGTATACCAATTGGACTCCGTAGCAGCTCCTGGGGTTACTGCTGAGGCGGTATGGGTAGTTTCACCGTCAACAAACGCTTCTTCCTCGGCATCAGCCAGGGAATTCACGAAATGCTGTCGGATGATCGTATCCATATCGAACGCAGCATCCTCAAAGAGTTCCTCAGACGCCTTTAACTGCGCAAAGAGCTTCTTGGCTGTCAGACGCACCGAACCAGTCGTCATGCTTGTTTCTACTGCCTGCGCATTCTCAGCTGACTCGTAATACACTGACGGACCTGTTAGAATCTTTGGGAAATCAAGGGTCTTGGAGCCCATCGGCACGGTCTGGACCAGTTGGCGGACCCAGTTCTGATCTCTTACGAGATCAATAAAGGTATTCGCCAACGGGACCGGAAGAAAGTCACCACCGACACCAGCAGTCGTAGACTGCTGTTTTTCGAGGGCATCATCCAAATCACCGAGCACTAGGACAACATCTTCATCCATTTTGAAACACCACCTTTCCGGATCAGACTCTCAGCCCGTAACGGCTGTAGGAAATACTACCTGCCCCATAGCAGGATTAGCCTTTCAACGCTTCTCTGGCCATCTTGCCCAAGTGCTTATCGAGTTGCTCTTCAGTCCCACGCTTACCGGACTCCCTACGAGCATCTCGTTTGGCAAACTTCTTGGACTTCTTCTCGACAACCTCATCTTCTTCGCCGTCATCCTCACCATCGTCAACCGGGGCCTGAGATTTCTTGGTCCCGACAACCTTGAGCTTAGAGCCGATCTTATTCAGTTTCTTGATCTGCTCCTCGCCACCGAACATTTCCATCACAGATGTCGAAACACCCTTGATGATTTCGATACTGAGGACTTCAGAAGCCTCCTGGACCGCTTTACGGACGTAACGCCGGACATACTTCTTAATGTCAGCGTTCGGATCTGGTTCTGCCGGCGTCTGCGCTCCCGCAATCGCCTTAAAAACCGGACTATCTGCCAACTGGGCCAGAACACCCTCGGTCACGGACTTGGTGATTTCTTCGGTTGAGGCAGTTTTCGGAGTCTCCTCCTCAGGCACTTCCCCTGTCGCGATTGCTTTCGTAATCATCGACCCGATGGAATCAGCCAAGCTCTGTTTGGTTTTATCTGTCACGTTTTCACCTCCTTTTGCAACCTGGGTATGCTAAGCGGCCTCGCTTGCCTCCAGGAAGTCATCTTGTCCTGCGATAAAATCTGCTAATTTGGTGGACAGTGAAGATATTGCCGTAGCGAACTCACTCGACACTTCTATAATCTTGTCCTGCTTGGCACCAGGAGCGAGATCGTCAGAGTGGACAATATCCAGCGTAAGGTCAATAAACGACCAGGTCAGCCGACTCAAAGCAGCACGAACCTGATCCATCTCAAATACTTCTTCTAGGATCTTGATGATCTCTGCGTCATCGGGATCAAAGGTCCCATCTTCTTCCAGATCATCAAGTGCACCGTGTAGTGACTTTGCGAGAGATAATGAAGAAGTTCTAGCGTTGGGGTTGGCAGGCATTGTGGTAACAGATACTTCCGCTAAGACGCCTTTAACGATTGTGCGGACCGCTCTACCAATCTCTTCAGCGTGCTGCTTTACAGCCTTAAGGATTCGACCACCAATAGAAAAGCCGATCTGAATACCCGCTTCGGATTTGCTGATAATCGAAGCTACATGAGAATTACTCTCAGGACTTTCAAGGCGTGCCTTGATGAAGAAGTTGTCATCATCACCATCCGATTCGACTATCACTCCGATAGTCTTGTCGAGCGTATGATCGTGATCCACATAAAGGTTGAGGCCGACAGCAGTTTCCCGCATCGTCTTGATGAACTCTGGACCCATTCGATCATCTTCCAGATCAATCGAAGTATCTGAGGCTTTTCCCTCTATAAAGAACTGATCAGGCTCGCCATCTTTCTCAACCTTACGAACCTTGGCGATCATACTCGCCTTGAATGAGCCAACTTTCTCCAAATTCTCCATCTTCATCCTCCAAGCACCCTTTTTATTGTAATACCGCTTTTTAATGGCCTTCCAAGCCGCGTCCTTAGCTTTCTCAGGATAGTGATGACTCAGAGCAAAGTTATAACACTCCATCCAATATAGGGTTGCAGATCCGGGCAACTCCTGAACATCATCAGGAAGGTCTGCTTGATTCGTATAGCCCTCTCCTGGCAAAGGAACTTCAGTCTTTCTCCTGAGAAAATGAGTCATCTCATTCTTTTGAGTGACCCGATACTTCCTTTCAACGGCACCCCATCCGCCTTTACGGAACGCGATCTTGACGCCCTCTGGTGCTGTATCTGGGATGTTCATAAATTTTGCCTCGATGATCCAGTATACCAGCGCAATTTGCGTTACTTCTTCAAATCAAACTAAGAGAGTTGTATTATGCGGTCATCGACTTAGGAAAACTGATAAGCCTATCATGGAAACTACCGTGTTGCTTCCTGAGACGCAAACCGGCTTCTTTCAGCTGAGACTCACTCACCCCTATCTCTCTCAAAGAAGCAGAAGCAGCCATAGACTTACGAGCTGATTGTCTGGCATCACCTTCCCTAGAGGCATCCGTCTCAGATGAAGGAGAATCAGCCGATGGCGGAGAAGACTCAGCATCCCCAGTCCTGTTTTCCTCCCCGCCTAATTCCTGAAGATTGGAGGCTATGTAAGGAACATCACCCCAAGGCACAGGCTCCATTCCGAGTTCATCCAAAACCTGATTGATCGTAAAGACTCCAGATCTCAGATACCTCTCGTGCCAGATCGCCTTCTCCTGCGCATCCCAGAGATCAAATCCCTGAAACTCTAAGAATAAGGAATCATATCCGAAGGCATTCCAGATCACCTTAGTTGTCCAGGCGTCACGGAACAGATCAAGCTGGGGCTTAAGCGCATCCTCCTTGAACAGCTGGATCTGCTGAGCGGAATTTAACTTGGATTGGTTGCCGTCCAATATAACTCCTAGAACCACAGGCTGTAAACGGTAGACCGCCATGATCTTCATCAACAGCCACGAAGTATAGGCCTGAAACTCCATATCCCGATTATTTACATTAAGCGTCTCAAGTTTAACCGAGCCTTGTTCAGATCCCATAAAGATCGGCTTGTGGGGCTGTCCAAGAAGTTCCCGATTCCACCAAGATTTAGCTCTATCAAGAGCACCAGCACCCTGGCCCTGTCCGACATTGTCGAACATGACTGCCAATCGCGGGGTGGCGTTATTCGCAAAGAAATCAAGATTATGCTGGGAGGCGTAAAGTTCAGCCGTCACCGTTTGTCTCAAAGTTTCAAGAGGAGAGACAGGCATAACTGAATGTGATACCGACTCTCCACGCATCCAAAGAAACTCATCCCTGGGGAATTTGGCTACTACAGAACCGCGCTGATACTGTCGGTAAGCATCTTGAGCATTCTTAAACTGACCCCTAGAGTTAAAATTGGGTCGAATCTCTGATCCGGTGACGTTATATACCTCAACGATCTCACCAGACACTAGATCAGGAACTAACTCCACCCCAGTATGCCCGTAGATCAAGATGTCCTTTGTAGATACCTCACGGAAGTTCGACCAATTCTGATCATTGTTATTAGGATTCTCAAAGATTTCCTCCAAACGTTCCTTTTGTCGCTTCTGACGACTCGTCAAAGAGGTATTAGCATCCTTCTTGTTAAACCCTCTTATAATAGGAGGAGTGGCAGCAATCTTCTTGGCAATCCGATCCACACAGGATCTGACCCAGATATTCCGCTCATACATCTTCCACATCTGGTCAGACCTGAGGCCTTTGGACTTCCCTAATAGCTTTCCTCCTGCTGAGCCCAAGCCTATTGAAGCGTCATCTTCAGAAAGGAAGCTCTTTTTGCTCCCCGGTTTACTGCCCCGATTGGTAGCGATTTTCAGTAGGGAAATCATTGGGCTACTTTCGTGATTAAGAACCAGACGCCGCCTATCAAAACAGCGCAAACTGTAACAGTCTGAGTAAATACCCCCAGACCTTTCGAGAACCTATTTTGCTGATTTCCGTAAACCTCAACCTTCATCTTACTGCACTCACCTTCAAGCTCACCAACGCGTTCTTCGACATCATTTAAGGTTTTAGCATAAATCGGGCAGCGCGAGAACTCTTTCCTGACTTTATCTAACTTGTTAAACACCAATCTGAAGTTCTCACGAACGTCATCATGCCTGTCTACTACTTCCTTTTTGAGCTCGTCGACAGTTTTCCATATTCTATCTCCTTCTCGACGAGTGATTGGAGCATTTTGACCATTCTCGGAAGACATTGCTTCACTTTCTTTTGTCCCCGCCATCCTTGAGTGACTTTCCCTGTGCCCTCTTCTTGACACCAATAGAAGGGAAGGCGTGTCTCTGATTTAGCGGAATAGCTATAAAGGAATCAAATATAAGTGTTTGTAGAGCCATTGCCTATCTCTTGGTGTCAGAATTAGCCTTGGCTGCTGCCTTCATCTCCATGGTAATATAGAAAGATTGATTTGGTTTAATATAGTCTCTATTATTATAACAAACAGTATGCCACCACCTATTTGATAGGTCCAGTAACGCCATCCTGTTAGTCCTAAAGCCCACAAGCGTATTTTTGATTCTTTTGCTATATCATATATGCCTGTTTTATTTGCAATCTTTTCTGCCCACCAATTACCATCTAATATATTTTTCAACATGATGAATGGTTTAAGGATTGTTTTTATTATTTTTTGGATACAAGATGGTTTTTTACCAGATATATCGTGGTCGTGAAGGCCGCGCTCCATTGAGCAATCTCCTGCTAATGGGTGCTCTTATTGGCTGTCGTCTTTCTCATTCGGGGCATCGCCAATCCTACTATTAGTCCATCCGATAACACCAATTAGGACCGCACCCGCAATAATAAGGGTGAAATTAGCCCCGTTCCTGAGGTGGCCTACCGAATAATACATTGCAAGGCCCATCATTATTACTGTGAAAACACTAAGCGTATTGGTGAAAATTGCCGCAAAACCCGGTAAGTTGAGCCAGTTTCTGCGCAAAACAACCCATTTAGTAGCCAAATACTCCTTAGAACGAGCCAAATACCGTTTTGCACGGTATTTATCACGCCAATCTATCTCTTTTGATCTCTTTTCTGGCTTTTTAAGTTGTTTTGGATCAATTTCAGCTGAAATCTTATCTATTTCGGCCTGAGCATCAAATATTTCACTCCCATCACCTATTAAATCACAATCTTCATCCTTGACTTCTATCTCTTCCATGCTCTTAACCCCTCTTATCCAAAGAAGACACCCGAATCAAGTGGAATGTCCCTAATACACGTATAACTGGCCCCCGCCATAGCGTCCGAAACATCTTTGCTACCTTTTTCAAACCCTTCCTCTGCCATTCGGACAAGAGACAGGGCAGGATGGTCGATTTTGCCTGTTTTACCATCATTGTCGACCTCATCTAGCTCTCTTAGGGCAACAACATGAGGGTAAGCCTTTGCAAGCCCCTGGTAAGCTAAATCAACAAGAGATTCGTAAGGGTCTGGAGTTCTATCTACCGATAACAGTTCGGTTGGGATTCCCCTTTCATTTAACTCCTGTATCGTATCAGCTGATTGGTAGCCATCCATTGTAACCTTGATGATATTAAAGCTCATCTCAAACTTGAGACGATAGATGAGTTGTCGAATCTCGGCCAACCGGACTTCCTGAGTCGCGTCTGCTCCCCTTATACCTAGCATAAGATCGAACACTACGCCTTTGGATACTTCCTCCTCAGTATCGACAGCATTCCCCATCTGAACCCAGAGCTTCTTCATCCCCTCATCTATATAGCCTTTCATTCTCTCCGGGTGAGCCATACAGAATCCTACGGAGTCACCTTTGGCCTTACCCTTAGCAAGATCAATATGGACCGTATAGCACGCGGAAGATTTAGGCTTGAAATGCTCCGTAAACCTCAAGGCCTTCACAGTCTCAGGTGATGATATAATCTCAGGATAATATCCGACGACAGGAGAACCACCGGCAACGGGATTGAGGACATCACCGTTATTAAAAATCCTTTCCACCACCGATCTGAGCTTGATAAGTCCTGAACGTTTATCATCCACTTTGCATTCATAAACTCTACGCGCACGAATAGGATTGCGCTTGTAGTGTCTGGAGAATGAAGTTTTTGATCTTCCAAGATTCACATCCCATGTAGCGTGGGGTCCAGATTGGAAGACCTTTGGATCACCCTTAGTCTGAGCCCAGATAATTTGGAATGGGTCGCTCTTATTATACATGAACGAGATCGCAATTACCTTACCATAACCCTCATACCGGGAGACTGTTGTTTCTGTGATAGCCTCGTGAAGCTCTATTCCATTACCTACAGCAAAGTCTCCAAGCTCATCCAAGACCGAGAAGAACAGGTTAAAGCCCTCACCCGTATTCTGCTCTGAATCCAAAGAATGACAGGTTATATCCTGCTCTATATGGTGGGCTTCGTTGTGAGCCCCACATAAACGGATCTCGGCGGACTGAATATCTTTCTGCTCCCGAAGATCAACACCCCGCTCCTCAAACCAATTCTTCTTGGTAGCGGGATCAAAACATCTTCGGACCACCTCCTTGAGGTTATTGAAATAAACCTTCTTGGCCTGTCGAGAATTCCTCGACATATTGGCGATGTCTATCTGGCTCTGCTTAAAGAAGGCGTGAGGGTCTCTCATACACATCAGCCGGTATCCTTGATAGACACACATCTTAGCAGACGTTCTATCCTTACCTGACCCCTTACCCCATAAGGCAAATGCCTCCTCAAAGTCGTTAGGCCACTCTGTAGGAAGTACACCCAGCACGGCATCGCACAGCTCCTGTTGGATTGGGTACATCTTTTCTCGAATCCAATCCTCAAAGAAGATACTTGATGTCACCGGATATTCATCCCAAATCTCATCTTGCTCTTCTAAGAACTGTTTAGCCTCGCTTTCCGATCCAAGGTTTGCTCTCTCATCAACATCTAGGCCAAAGTGCTTGGAAAGCTCACCCCGAAGCAAAGCCCCAGGATCAGTCTTTTTGTTTCTTTTCTTTTTTTTGTGGGTCAAACTAGACATTCACCTTCCTTAATTTCTGCTAAGGTCAGCCATTACCCAAACCCTTAAGGCATCATCGGTCTCGATTCCCTATACCAGTCAAATAAATACTGCCTAGCCGGGTAAAACAAAAAAATAACATTGCCGTCAGCTTTCTTAGGTCTATCCAAATCTCTCCTGCTTCTTTTGGTAGTAGAAAATGGCCGGTCCAATAACGGCATTAGTAAATAGCTGTGCCAACATAAAATGGGTGTACTCGTTTGTGGCTGCTGCACCCAGTATGTTGGGTATAGCAGCCAAGATATTAACCCATATCTGCAGTTTAGTAAATTCCTTCCATTTCTTGATGGCCATTTTATCCATGTCACCCTTGCGCTTCTTACGGGTAACAACAACACGCTCATTGTTTCTGAGCTTACCCTTATATTCTGACAACCTATCAACATTATCAGCGATGTTCATTTCTTTGCGAGCAATTGTGTCTTCGGCGTCAACCAATTCATTCACCAGATAAATCTTATTCATAGCACTTAGCTCAGCTTTTCGCTCTTGTCTTTGCTTTAAAGTAAGCATCTTAATTATTTCTCCTACTTTTTAAAAGCATTGGATGGTTTGTTCTCGTCAACAAAATATACATCGGACTGACCCGGATCGTTACACGAGCTACAACTTTGTATACTTATTTTAGTTACGGGATGAAGCGACTAATGCCGTGGCTATATGGACCTCCTGAGAAGGCCAGGGCTTGGAAAAGCTCTGGCCTTCACTATTCATCAGACGTCAGCATGGTATAGCTAATTACTAAAAAAAGTCTTTGAACCCTCAATGGAGAACAAGATGAAGATTTGGGATATGGTTAGAGGTGACCGCAAAGAAAGCATTGAAGAAAAGAACAGACGTGAACATTACAATAGTCGGAATCCCCCGAGGAGACGCATCAAGCCGCCTCAAGAGGACAAGAAAAAGCGATTCGCCAAGAATCGTCGAAAGTTCTATATCACTCTCAACAATGGCTCAGAGTGGTGTATTGAAGATACATCCAGTGGGGATGCCGGCGAAGAGAAGGGTGGACTTAGGATAAGCCTCACTCCTGACTATCATCGCCCAAATAGAAACAAAAGATTCCATACCCGGACTGATGAGGAAGACAGAGATATATTTGTCGACATCAGTCAGGGAGGTTATTACACTGGCAATAGCGTCCAGTTAGTCACTCGACTCAGAAATCCAAAGCCAGCAGGACTATTCGCTATAAAGGATGACAGCAAGGTAGACCTATGACCCCAAACAACCGCGCTACACTCCACAAACTCATACTCCTAATCGAACAGATGCGGGAGCACGGTAAGAAGCCAACTGAGGCTATGGCCCCATCTGAGGAGGTCTTCAGAGAGATCACCCCCGATCTTGAGATAGTCTCCTTCCTCATGGCCAACCACGCTCAAGCCTACGAAGTGTTCGAACAGCTTGAGCTCAAAATCAACCCTATGATGCCTCCTTGCAGAGTTGGCATCGGAAAGTATGTTGACTTATGAAACTCCTAAACGCGCTAATCGCCATCATTGCTGAATCGCCAGGTTCGGTAATCGTCACCGTTGGGTGTGCTGTGGCCCTCTTATTCCTCGCTACTCACTAACACCCTCCTGAAGCAAATTTCACCAAAAAATTGCACGTGTATGTAAGCAGACCAATTGAGACGTTAAAAGCTAAGAAATTAGCGTTTAACCCCTACCCCGTTCTGCTTAGTTCTACTTAACCTTAAGCGATACTAAGTAGTCGAAGGGAAGGAACTTCCCTATAGGCTAAAAAAAAA
>Ga0080013_1000055_pt1 | contig 93354 bp, 79 predicted proteins | sample ETNvirenome_6_85_FD_69236 | JGI IMG/M metagenome (GOLD analysis project Ga0080013, IMG submission 69236) | Marine viral communities from the Pacific Ocean - ETNP_6_85 (SPADES assembly) (version 2) | ecosystem: Environmental > Aquatic > Marine > Oceanic | place: Pacific Ocean | collected 2013-06-19
GCCGCAGCTGAAGCAGGCATTCAAGCAGACGTTGACGCTAACGAAGCAGCATCTGACGCAGCTGAGCTTTCTCTGACAACTCGCGTTGCAGCTGAAGAAAGCCGCGCAGCAGCAGCTGAAGCTGTCTTAACGGCTGCCATCGTAGCTGAACAGGCTCGTGCCGAAGGTGCTGAATTAATTCTCACGAACGACCTCCTGGTAGAGGCAAGCGCCCGCGCGGATGGTGACAAAGCAGCTCACATGAACGGCAAGTACGTCCGTGAAGGTCTCGACGTCATGGCCGGCCACGGCCTCGCTAGCTACACTGCTTCGCTCATGATTCACGTTGGCATGCTTGCTGGCTCCGAGTTGGTCATGTGGAATGGTATGATGCTTGAGCAAGGCCTTGACTACAACATGACAACGGGAGCATCGGGTGAAATCGCAGGTTTCATCTTCAGCCCTGGTGTCATTGGTGAAGAAGGTGGCCGAATCGTTGTTGTAGGTCTTTCAGACTAATATTAGCTTAGGTTAGTATTGACAGCTGGTTTCTTTTGAAACCTGGGAGGGTCGGTCTTCGGATCGGCCCTCTTTTTTTGTGAGAGAAATAGTTATTCTTGTAAATTCCCGGAGCAGACAAATTGAAAAAGATTGGTATAACCCTCCCAGCTAACAAGCTTCTTAACTTTTGGACAAATGGGCTTGGACAAAATGCTATAACTCTTTATAGGCTTCTCGAAAAACAAGGCTATGATGTTTGGTTTTTAACTGACCGAAATGAAAAACTAAAGACTTCAAAGAACTTAAAGGGAATCAAGTGGAAAGTTGTGTGGGATAGCGTAAAATCAGGAGAGCGTTTCGACCTTCTTCTTGAAACAGGCTTCAGTTTCCAGGGAGGTAATGAGAAATACAGACAACAGCTTACAGACAATATGGTTGCGATCAAGTATGGTAACGAGATCATGTGGGATCTAGAATCAATGACCAAGCAAGGGTGCACAAGGGAAATAATTCCAACTTCCGACGAGCCTATACAGGAGATATGGATCTCACCGCATTTTCAATTTGGAGATCAATATATCAAGACTAAGCACAAGGCAAGTAGCGTTAAAGTCTGTCCATATATTTGGTCAACTGAGTTTATAGAAGACGCAATTAAAAAGTCATCAAAAGACCCGAGGTATTCTCCAGATAACAAGAAGGCGATCGGGGTTTTCGAGCCTAATTTGCAGATTGTTAAATCGTGTTTGATTCCAGTTATGATCTGCGAGGAGGCGTATAATCAAAATATAGCGTTTGACTCTGCTTGGATTTTTGGAACTGATCACATCAGAAAAAGCAAAGAAGTTATTGATCTTTTTAAGAATTTAAAGATCTCACGTGCCGGCAAAATATCTTTTGAAGATCGACGTAGTCTTTGCTATTGCCTGTCTAATTATGTGGATATTATAATCTCTCATCATCACTTTAATTCTTTGAACTATTTGACTCTTGAGGCACTGTACTTAGGTTATCCTATAATTCACAATAGCAAGGATTTTAAAGACGCAGGTTATTATTATGAAGATTTCGACATTCAGGGCGCTGTCAATGCTTTAAGAGATGCTATTGAAAATCACGACAATAATCTTGAGGAGTATAAGAAAAAAGGTGAAAAATACATCTGGAAGTACTCACCTGAGAATCCTGAAAATATAAAAGGGTACATTGACTTAATTGAAGGAACTTTCAAGTGAAAGTAGGAATCACGTGTGAAGTTAGTACGCTAGCCAAAATATGGTCCAACGGACTCTTTCAAAACTTATTGACTTTATACAGCGTGCTAGAACAAGCACCAGAAATCAATCCTATCCTAATTTGTAAGATAGATGAAGAACAGACTGAATTAACGAGAAAGATGCTGGGCTCTTCGGGAGTAAACTCAGTTTTATTAGATGATGAGACATTTAAGATCACCCCGTCTTTTGACGTAGTTTTAGAAGTAGGATTTGCACTTTCTAAAAAAGACTTTAATCATGTTAGAAAATCTTCTCCCAAGGCTAAGATTGTACATGTTTGCTACGGAAGTCTTTATTTCACCGCAACAGAAAGAATGGTATTTAGTGACATGTCTTTCGACGTAAGGGGCCAGAGAGACGAAGTGTGGATCTCGCCTCACTTTGAGTATAGCAAAGATTTTATATCTTCTTTTTTCGAGACAGACAGAGTGAAAATTTGCCCATATGTTTGGAATCCTACACTATTAGAAAGTGACATTAAAAAAACAGGACCGGTTAGCACAAATATTAAAAGTGTAGCTATTCTTGAGCCAAGCGTCAATATCTTAAAAACTCCTACGATACCCGCGATGATTTGTAATGAAGTTTTTAAGAAGCAGTCTGATCTAATCGATCATTGCTTTGTTTTCGGAGGAGAAAAACTAGTACAAAAAACAATCGCTAATAATATTTTCGGGTGCTTAGCAATTGTTAAAGATGGTAAGTTAACTTTTGAGAAGAGAAAAAAGTTTTCTGACATCTTTGTTAATCACTGCGGTTTAATAGTTTCCCACCAGCATTTTTGTGAATTAAATTATGTTTACTTAGAGGCGCTACATTTAGGGATACCTCTTGTTCATAATTCTCCTATGATTAAAGATGCTGGGTATTATTATCCAGACTTTGAAATCAAAAAGGGCGCTAAAGCTCTTCAAAAAGCAATTGAAACTCATGAATCGCGTTCAAAAGAATACGACGAGATTTCAAAGAAAACAGTCTGGAATTACTCTTCGAAAAATCCTAAGAACATCAAGGGGTATGCCCACCTAATTGAAAGCCTAATTAAATGATTATTTACGAGCTTAGAGACTGAAAAAAACTTAACCAAGATCTCGGTCGAAAAAAAGTAAGCGTCGGTGATTTTACTAAAATAACGGAACATTCTCAGTCCCAAACTCTATGTAAAAAATCGTTTTTCTGATGATGACATTAGCTTTCTTTTAAATTTAAAATGGTGGGAATGGATGCCAGAAAAAATTGAAAAAAATAAGCACTTGCTTTTTGGTCAAAGATTTACGTCTAGCATCAAAGATAAATTTACACAATAAATGAGCTTGCTAAATATTTATTCCTGAGTCCCTACGTGGTAAAATGTGATACAGTATGTCCGGAATCCTAAACAAAAAACAACGTTTTGTTGACACAGTCATAACCGATGAAGGTCGGAGACAGCTAGCTAGCGGAGATTTCCAGATTGAATTCGCCACCTTCTCAGATGGTGAGGCGTTCTATCGAGGAGACCTAGCTTCTGGTACGTTTGACATGCAGCAACTGTTAATGCTTGAAGCCCCAGCTTCTCATCCCACAGATATTATTACGATGGAGTCCAACCCGTTTGGTAACGTGAGTGCTTACGATTTACCCTCCTTGACAACGGGCAGCTTACTTAATGGTAGATATACACTGTACAGCGGTTCCAACCAGGAGTTCAGGACGATCCTCTCAGGAACCCAATTTGATCGATTGATCTCAAATATCATCTCTGAAGGTTTTGATAATTTTAGTCGTTTAGATGTTATTGGCACAATTGATTCTAGCCTTGAAGATCAAGAGCTACTTTTAAATAGAGATAAAATTGAATTTATAATAGACGATAATAATGTAGATAGAATTGTTGCAAATCAACAGATTAGAGTCGAGGAGGCAGAGAGTCATTATCAAGACCGCCGCCTATCACATCTACCTAATTTTCAATATCTACCGCCAAAAAATATGCCAACACCATCAGATCCTAACGGGACTTTACTATTCCAGTATCCCAACAATCAACAAGCGCCAATTACTACTTTTGATCAACTTGAAAAAGAATTGAAGTATCTTCCTAGCGAAACTATTGAGTTTATTAATACATCTCGAGAGAACAACATAGTTATGCAACTGCTAGATGTGAATCAAAATTTCTTATCTAGGCTTTCCGTTGTTGATTTTGGTGAGTTCGTTACCGATGACCCAGATCACCCAGTCAAAAGAGTCTTTTTCGTAGGGAAGAATTATCCAGCAGATGAAAACGGAACTCAGACATTTGTTAACTTATTTACAATGGTGCTAGACTGATGACTTTTACAGCAGGAAAAAACGTAGCATACCAGATGCCACCAGACGTACCTAGCGTCGAAAATCTATTTTCTTTTGACAACATTTCTGTTTCAAGAATTACAAATGTTAGAATTGATAAAAATTTAGAAGAAGTTATAGATTATGAAATTCGATTTGGAGTTAGTACATCTGATTTTATTTCAACTCAAAAAAAATCCAACTTTACCAAAATCTATAATTTTAAAGTAAAAATTTATGCAGGTAAGATCCTTGCATCCGAATTTGATGTCCCGTCCAGTTCAATAATAGACCGAAAAGACATAATTCAAGAAGTCATGGTTCCACTCACCATCAAAAAAGATATCTTAGACGAATCTTCTGGTACTATCGACCTAGTGATATCTTGTGTCGGAAAAAACAAGTCTAACATTCCGGGCCTTAATGTTCTTCAAAGGCTTGATTATGTAAGCGATAAACAAAGATATTTTATACCGAACAGTGCTGTTAATATCACCGCATCCCCCGCAAGTCGAACGTCTATGCTTGTTACTATAATAAACTCAAATAGAACAAATGTTGCGGGGGCAAAAATATATCGTAGAGAAGTAAATTCAAAATCAGGATTTACGATGGTGAAATTGATAAATTTTCAAAATACGGTTGGCACTAGAATCGGCAGCGGCTGCGAAGTCAGTTTCATCGATGACGGAAATTCATTTGGAGGAGAAGAATCAAATGGCGCAGGCGTTCTCAATTCTTTTCTTTCTTATGAATATAGATGTGTCTCCTTTGGTTTTGAGGGTGTAGAAGGAGGAAGATATAGTAAATTCATTACTGTTCCTCTGACATCAAATTCAATTTTATTCGGTGAAGATGTCGAGATTTTATCTGTCCCAAACGCTTCAGCTTACGGTCTAGTAGATCATAACATATTTCCTTATGGCAGAATTCCAAAAAATTTCGAGAACACGTCTGTTGTCTCTCAAGTTACCCGAGAAGGAATACTAGTTTCTGTTGGAAATATACCTAAAAATTTTATTGGGTCTATTGTTAGAAAAAATATTACTGCCGGAGAGAGAAATTTTTCTCGATTAAAAGACGAAAAAGCGTCAGGTTATATCGGAAGCGATCAGCCCGGAAGCTATAACTTTGTAGACTCTGCTGTTATTGATGGATCAACATATCAGTATGGATGTGAATTATTTTCACTCGCTGGTTCAACATCATTAGCAGCTGATACATCAACAATGACTTATGTAAATCTAAGTCTTAGAGATATTCCGGGCGTTACTACAAAAGCAATGGTAGTCCAGAAAAATGAGTTTGGAATTTCTTTTAATATAAAGACGTATATCCCTGTAAATGAGATTGATGCAACTGTAAGAACACTTCAGGACAGAGGACTATTATCTAGTTTTTCTCAAGACTTATCTGCTAATAGAAGTAATTTACAGAACTCATTTGGATACAAAGTTATAAAAATGAACCTCACGACAGGCCAGGAAAATACCTTTATTTCAAACGACAATTCTGTGACTAATTTTAGGGAAAATTCAAGTGATAAAGACAAAGTTTCTGTAGTAAAATCTTTAATGTTTTATGACTCGGATGTTGTTTCTAAAAATGAATATCGGTATATTGTTGTAACTTTAATGAGAGATATTGAGCAGATTTTCGAATCGCAAATTTCAATAGTTGATGAAACTAATTCTTATATCTTTTTTCCTGCTAAGTACCGGCATCCCTTAGTATTAAGAAAAGGAATTCTCCCCCCAACCAAGCCAGGAAAATTTTATGAACTTGGCCTAATTAAGAATGAAAACACCAACCCAGTTCGTCTTTTGTCCAGAACGACTGCGCTTTCTGAGTTTGAATTAGGCGAAATATCAGCAAGGGCTTTTATACCAGATCAAGCCAGCTCAATAATTCTTCCGGTAGGAAATGGTAACAAATTAAACGTCCAGCCAGCAGTCTTGAAGACTAGTTCTCCATCTACTATCGCTAAATGGACAATGATCGGAATAGAAAATATAGACTATTTTATGGTAAAAATTATTGACACATTTTTTAATAAGTCAAAAAAGAAAATAGCAGAAAGAATCGACTTGCTCCCACCGTTTTCAAATGACGAAAGGAATAAATTTAAGTCAGAAAATATAATTAATCGATTTAATGACAAAGCCACGAATAATGATGAAATAATTACCTTTAATGATGTAGCTGAAAACCAGATATTATCGTCAACAGCAAAAGTTTCTAGAATTTATGAAATAACGCCTGTTTACTTTGATGGAAGTTTTGACTTATCGCAGACAACAAAGCCTGTCGATGTGACGAAGGAAGTAACTAGATGAAGAAGTTTAAATATGGAAATTCTCCGTCTTTTGTTGTCAAGGAACCAATTGTAAAAACCGCTAAAACAAACCAGACACAGTCTCAGAAATTGCTAGATACTGAAGGGCCTACTAATTTAAAAGCTCCAAAAGAAAATATAAATTCTAATTTTAGCATTGTAGATCAAAAAGTGAAGTCTGTTGATGTTAAAATTAATTCAAAAAAATCTAATCAAGGTGTTAATCCAGAAGAAGGCGTGAGTAAGCTTTCTAATTTTAAGACGAAGGAGGCTGTTGAACTAGAAAAAAATAACGAATATGATAAAAATCCAAGTTCATATACTAAAAAAGCAACTTCCCAGTCAACATCTAGAAAAAAGAAGATTTTAAGAGATCAAGTAAATATGAATATTATTAACGGCCCAGGCGGCTGGAAATTATAGGTAAGAAAAATGGCTATAGAAGAACCTGAAGTAGAAGAAGGAATAGAAGATCCAATAGATCAGGCAGAAGATCAAGGGCCTCCACTCCATGCCTTCGCTTCTCCCAGAGCGGTGGATGGGGTTAGTCACCCATCACATGCAAGAGGTGTATCAGTAATCACGCCTGAGATTGTGTCTATTTTTGATTTCAAACCTCTTTTTGATATAGACGGCACTGTTACTCCTGCAGGTAATCTTTTTGAAATCCAGAATAATGCGAGAAGAGTAAGAGTAAATCAAATGAATGAGCTTTTCTCTCTGCTTACAAAGGATCCTAATAAAAATTACGCTAAGATAATCGAAAGACTCAAAGTTGCAATGTCTGAAGAAATGTATAAAGCTGACGAAGATTGTGATGATCTTCTGTCGCTATATAATAATTTTTATACTATGCTAATGTCTTTCGATATTAGTGCACCCTGGTCCATGCCCGCTATTCAAAATATAATGCAAAAAGTTAGGAATAGCAGGATCCAGACATTAGATTCGTCTCTAGTCTATCCCAGCCTTCTAGATGTAGAAGCTTTTACAGATATCCTTGAACGAAACCATCGAGTCCCACGCGTAGGAGTTAATTATGAAAACTCTTCAAATACTAAGCTTTTGTATGTCATTGCATGGGATCTGTATTGGCATATGCGAAATACAACGAGAAAGCCTTGGGAGATTATCGATGCAAATAGAAGGGCCTATCGTGAGGACTGGGATGGAGGTGATTCTTCAAGGTTTCGATTTATGCCCCGACCAGGGCTCGGCGTCCCTGAAAACTACCAAGGAATGTCCGCAGCAACAATTTCGCCTCGTGTTGGTGAATCAAACCGGTCCACACCTTTCCACCCAGGTCGCCTTGGCTTGTCTAGACATATGATGAATACTGTGCATGATGATGTTGAATACGGCGAAAACCTGGGATATTATAGTCATGACGATGTTTTAGCAACTTTTAAAGCAGGCGACATAGGATCCCCAGCAGAAGATCTCTATGACGCTGCTTTCTTTCTTAAATACGCTTGCAAAGACATGTCACTATCGACAGCTCACGAAAATCCCGCATATAAAGAAATTTTAGTTAGTAAGCTCCGTCGCTCACCTGAAAGAACCCAAGTCATTCCTGCCCAAGAGTTGTTCAAAAACTCCTTTCCGATGTTCCATACAGGAGAAGATTCTCCATCAAATGCATTAAATTATCCTACAAGCTTTTCTCTTGATGAGCAAGTCCAAAATGACCTTACTTTCGCAAGATCGATTAAAAGAGAGCCTGAAAAAGTAACCGCATCTTCACGTCCAACTCCTTTGTTTGATCCTTTGTTACACGGGTTTTCCCCCGCCGGCACTAAAATTGAGAATATGCAAATCCTTCTTAGGGACAAAGAATCGTTAGAAAATGTATTAGAAAACGTAAGTGGTTTATCTTCGACTGCAGAAGCTATCGAAGAAGTGCTTTCTTTGTCTGAGCCAGATCTTCAACCAATAGGAGTTTTTAATAAAGTTCTTGATGCATTCTCTTCTGCTCTTGAGCGGCTTAATCCTAAGCCCGTTTCATCGCGAAGCGGTCTGCAAGGGTCTTTGTCCGCAGGCACGCACAGCGGCTATTATAACGATGGAGATTTTTTGGATTTTGCAATCCTCTCTGAATGTATCAAGAACGTCCGCAGAGAAGGGCATTTCTCCGGTGACGCTGGAAACGTATGGACAAGTGTCATTCCTATGATTGATCTTGTTAACATGCTTCTTTATAAGCTCGGGAGAAGCAGCGGATTTTATTCAAATGTCTCCCTTAGTCCTGGTTCGCCCATCGTTATAGACTCTACTGGCGAAACAGAGGATGCTCCGAATACTAAGCTTTTACAAAATATTGAGTCAATGATAGCAGGTTATCTTGTTGATGGTTCTTCTCACTGGTCTGAGTTTTATGCTAGAAGAAATGATGACAGCATAAATGGTGAAAACGTGGGTGAAGCTGACTATGCCATTTACGGGGGAGTCTATTGGGAAAACCGACTCCGACCTTTCAGGGGAAACGACAAACATCTCGCAACCACAGAATCAAGGCTGTCAACTATCTCAGTGGACTGCGGTAATGATGGATGGTATAATGCTCGTAATAGCAATGAGCTCTTTGTTCTAGATGGAAACGGCGGTCAATCTGCAGCAAAGCTTATGGATCAAGCCAAAGTAACCAGGCTTTTAACTGAATTAACGTCAGGGGACCGACCATCTATTTTTCGAGATATTGTTAACATCTTAAATGATATGGACACTGCTGCACTTTCCAGAGGATCTTACTTCCTGGAGAATGAGCATACAGGCATGAATAAAATGAAGAACTCTCTTGTAGACGTTAGTGTAATTGGATCGTTTGTCTTGCAGGCATTCTCAAAAATATCCCACGCGCTCACAGGAATTACTTTTAATGTCGCAAGATACACCAGAAACCACTCCGGAAGATTTGTGTGGCTTCGTACGCGTGCAGATGATTACAGGGAAGTTAAGTTTGCTGAAGCTATGAAGAAATATAAAATTCATGGTATCGAATACTTGTATTCAAGCGAAGGGGCACAAAACTTTGCTGCATCCCTTCTCGCTGACACAATAATAAGCAGTCTTCGATCTGAGCAAAAGAGAATAGTTGATTCCGTTGATTTACTAAAATCAATAAAGCTTTATGCAGACAGGAACATTGACAGGTATTTACAATTATTTAATTCCGACAACCGGGCTTCAAGAATTTTAGAAAATTTAGATGAGAATGACGGTCGTCTTTTAACAGTTTCTAATCCATCTCAAATAGCTTTGGCAAAAAATAAGCTATCGACTCTCTGGGAAAGAATTATAGATGAAAAATATTTTGATGATTTTATGATGTCCGCCACCCCAGAAACTGCTGTTCTTTCTACATGTATCAATCCAGAATTCACCAAAGGCATTGCTGATAATTTAAAGATAATGACTGTTGGAATACCAGATGGATTTAGTCGAATTGCGTTAGGTTACGATCGAAAAAGTGCAGATTTGGCAGCATCAAGAACAAAAGTTACTATAAGAGTTTATCGTCATGATATCATCTTAAATGATACAATTTTAGATTTCACTCTAGGTGCGCAACCAGGAGATGCTAGAGGAGATCTTGTCCTAAAAATTAAGTTCAAACCACAGGAATTTGAGTTTGACATGAGAACATTTTTTAAAGATCTTTCTCCCTTAGACGCGCCAGCTGATGCTAGAGTAACCCAGCTAGACAATGAGGGAAACTTATTAGAGAAACCAAAAACAATTGATCAAAGAAGCTATAAAGATATCAGCGATGTAATTAGAAACCACATGATTTTTAGAAAGTTTAGAGATGACGGCCACAGCAGCCAGATACGCTTCCCTTTTGAGGGAGCAGAACAAGAACAGCAAAGATTTAAAAACCACTGTTTTGATTACATCGCAAAAACATACGTCAGGGCAATGACAGGTCTCAATCTTGATGAAGAAAGCTTTTTAATCGACAAAGAAAAAGAAAGTATAAAAATAAATTCTGACGAAGCACTTGAGTTCTTTGAGTTAGTGCAAGGTTATGTTAATGATAAAACAAATACTGAGACTTCTTTAGAGAATTATCTTGCTGGAAGTAGATCAACACGCGAGCTTCTCAGAAGACTTAAGGGCATGCCACCTGCCGAACCACTTCTAGATGTAATAGACGTCAATGACAATGATTTACCTGAAGAATTAAATGAAATGCTCATTCAAGATATTATTAATTTTATTAAAATGATAAATTCTCATAATTTGATTTTTACTGCCAGTACTGATAGACAAAAACTCATCGAGCCAAAGCTTTTTGAAAGAATATTTTGTATGTTTGTTGATCCTGATTCATTTGAAATCGACGGTAACATGGACGGGATTCTTAAAAACAAGATGATCGAAGCAGGGTTGTTAAATCAAGAAGGAACCAAGCTATCTGAAACATACAGGGAATCAGGTGTTCCTCAATTTAACCAGTTTTATGTAGAGGTGGTTTGATATGACCAGATCAAATAAGTCAAACAGCGCCTTCATTTTTGACCTTCCTGCAGTAGAAGACATATCAGGGATCTTTAGATATAATTTTTTTACAAAAGATGAATCTATCGATGATCTAGATGATGTAGCTAAAACTCCATCATTTTGGGCTCGACCGAAACCAAAAAATCGACCTAGATACAATCTGATAGTGTTCCAAGAGCCCAACCTCAGCAGCCTAGACTCAGAAATCTTAGGTTCAGCCCACCCTTCTTCTCTTGCTGCCATATCTACAATATTCAATTTAACAGGTGGCGAACATGAACTTGATCCTGCGTCGCTTGTAAAAGCTGCTAAAAATGATTTGCAATTAATTCCAACGTCCAAGTTCTCAGATATAACTTTTCAAGATACAAATGTTGGATCAAAACTGTTTACCCTTGTCCAAAAAGCAGTAAATAGAATGGTCATTGCAGAGAATGAAAAAGTCCAGAGTGAAATTGACCAAGAAAGATTTGATTTTCTTTCACGTCGACTAGGTAGTCAAAATGATTATGCCCGGATCCTCGGAAGAGAATTTGAAAATGTAAATGAAGATTTCCTTCTCGCGTCATTGAATCAAACACAGATGCTTAATGAAGCCTTTATTGATGAGTCAGAAAAGAAAGATCTGACAAAATCTATTTTTGACAAAGTTAAATCTTTGACATTAAATGCAAGAGTAAACGATAAGATTGTAGGCTCTGCAGTGCGAACAGTTATAAATGAAGGTGTAAGCCTGTATTCTGAGGAGCTTGTTGCGAACGAATCTGCTGCAAGTCAAATTGAAGATCGTGCAGGAAGCACGGCTAATTTCTTTCCAGATGCTGCTTATTTTACAATTTCTGATATGTACGGACTTCCACCGCATGCTGAACAAGATCAAAGTAAAATATCTTTAGATATTGTTGGATATGTGATTGACAAATTTCAAGATCTAGGGAATGGAAATGTAGTAGAGAAGGAACCAGTTTTTGTAAGTTCAACTTTTCATAGATGGCCTTCGTCTAATGTAATGCTAGGATACGATTTCGACATTGCGTATGGAACTACGTACTCCTATTCGGTACGCGCAATCTATTTAATGTCGATGCCTGTAAAGAACGACGATCAGGTTTCTAGCTCATACTTTTTTGTCTCATCGAAACCTTCAAATATAGTTCATTTACAAACTCATGAGATAGTTCCACCTGAACCACCCGCTGACTTTATTGTAACATTTGACTATCAAAAGCAAAAACCTCTTCTTATGTGGAGCTTTCCGTTCAATAAGCAAAATGATGTCAAAAGATTCCAGGTGCTAAGAAGGAGAACAGTTGACGATCCTTTTGAGCTGATTCATGAAATAGATTTTGATGACTCTATTGTCAAGTATGATACTCCTGAGTTTATAAGCCCACATCTCAAAAGAAAGATGAAGAATCCGATAACGTTTTTTATTGATGAAAAATTTGAACGCGATCAAAGCTTCATTTATACGCTCCGGTCAATAGATGCCCACGGACAAATGTCAGGTTATGGAGAGCAAATCCATGCGAGATATGATAGATTTACCAATAGGCTAGTAACTAGCTTAATTTCGATCCGAGGCACCCGCACCGGATGCCCTGTCCAGTACCCTAATTTCTATATAGACAAGAAGGTTCTTCATGAGACTGCAAAGGATTCTAATCATTCAAGAGTTAAACTTTATCTAGATCCTGAATATTTAAAGGTGTTAACTAGTGATCCAGACGATCCGCAGAGAACCCAAGATCTTCATTTTTTACCGTTCAGTGGTGACAATGAAGATGACTTAACGTCTAGGTTTAAGCTGCAGATTTTAAATACGGATTTACAGCAGTCTAAGATTGTGGATATATTTATAAAAGACAGAAGAGCCAGTGAAGATAATTAGTTATATCACCACCAAACCGACTAAATACCAGGAGTGAAGAAATGGGATTTCTTGCCAACGACACAAATAACATTATATTAGATGCAGTTCTTACCAATGAAGGAAGAAAAAGGCTTGCAGCAAACAACGGGTCTTTTCAAATTACGCATTTTGTATTTGGGGATGATGAAGTAGACTACAAGATGATTCAAAAGTATGGGCGAACCGTTGGTAAGGAAAAGATTGAGAAAAACACTCCTGTCTTGGAAGCGCTAACTAATTCAAATATTGAAAGAGACAACTTGTTAGTTTCTTTATCAAATGATGGCCTCACATCACTTTCCACATATACAGTGAGCAGTGAAGATATTACACTCTCTAATACTGTGTCCCGAGCTGATGCCAGTGGTTTATTTACTGTCCAGCAGCAACCGCCGTCCGGTCAATCTATTCCTTCTGAAATTCGCGACTCTATGATTATTGTGTCGCTTAATAGTAAGTTTCTAACTTTAGGCAATAATACTCCATTTATGCAAGATGGAAATACCAAGTATTATTTTGTAGCAACTTCTGCAAAAGGCGACATTCCAACTTTTCAAGTTAACATTCAAAATAAAGTCCTTACAACAGCGGACTTTACAACATTTGGCGCAACGTCAGATAAAACAACAATTAAGACAGTAGTAAGAGTACAAGGAAGAATGTCTGGGCTTAACAAAGACATACAAGTGACTCTAAACAAGAATTAGTGAGGTAAGTAAATGCCAACATCAAAAGCGTTCGGACCAGCAGATGTGCAAACAGCGCAGTCATTTTTGACACAGCTTATTGACATCGTCCAAGAAGATATTTCTGGATCTGTAACCAGAAGAAAATATCAAGTTTTCGTCACCGGCGGAGTGGGGCCAGGTGTAACATCATCTCTGTTCCAGACTGTATATGATCAAGACTTTTCTTTACAGACATCAAACCCAGTTTTTGATATGTCTGTGGGTATATTCTCTGGGTCTTCAACAGTTAGCAACTCTTCTACAGGCATTGAGTCTACAGGAAAGCTTTTATTTCCTTCAACTAGCTTGATGATGAGAGAAAAAGTTGATTCATACCATGAGTTTGCTCAAACTCTTCTGGGTGATAGAGACAGAGCTTTCTTTTCTCCGTTTACCAATAATAATTCTACTGACAGTCTTACTACGACATCTAATCGAATCAATAATGCAATGTTCTTGACCTTTAAGCGTCTCTTCCATAGGGATGGAATTAAGAAAGAAACATTCGCGATGAAGTTCTACCAATCAGCATCTCGTGCCCCAATTTCTGGATTTCTCGGTGATGAAGGTTCCAACTTAAATGTAACATCTGTTTCCGGCTCCTCAATCTTTACAGATGCAGGTTCCGCCGCAACGTATAAAGTTTCAAATGCAGGTGGCACAGTTGGTGATATTGTTAACTCTTCTAACACAGATGAGTCTGTAGGTTTGATGTTTTATGATAGAGGGGTCGCCGTATTTAATTTAGATTTAATACTCTCCGGTAACCAGCATGTGTCAGGTGTGATCGATGCAATGTCTAACGCCTCAACTATTGATGGAGACTCTATTTCTGCAGGTAAGACAGTAATTGGGTCTGTAGCAGGAAATATTGATGCTAAGTTCATTCCAGACTTAATGGTGTCAGCATCTATTGACAATATAGTCGACCATCTTTCTTCTACAAGATTTAGTAGCGGTACTCTCACAGCGGCAACATTCCAGAATTTAACAAATATTAATTCTACACTTTACTTCTGCAGAGCTACTGCTGACGAATTTAACTACTCGTCCAACCCAACCTACTTGGATCCAGATGGAAACATCAATGTAATCGAAGCGTCAGCAAGGCAAGATGGAACACAGAAATCTTTTACTTTCATAACTAAGGTTGGGATGACTGATGAACAAGGAAATCTTTTGGCTGTCGCTAAGCTAAGCCGCCCTGTTGAGAAAAATCCTGAAAAGGATGTTACGTTCCGCGTAAGATTAGACTTCTGATTAGACTTCTTTTTGTGGGAAGGTCCTCTACGATCAATGAACTGAATTTTTTGAAAGTCTTTTGAGATGACAATATCATGACAATATTTAAAATCAATAGAGACAATTTCGAAAATACTACGATCCAGGCGACGCCAGGCAGAACCTTCAGTTCAAGCTCTTTAGGAGTAACAGGGTCGATCAATGTTTTTCCTAGAAGATCGCATATTGAGAAAGAGTTAGGATCACCACCCTCCGTCATGGGCATCCCGATGGCTTTTGATGACAACTTTGTCGGGTTGATGTGGGGCGCAGCTTCACACCTGTTGGCAGCGGACATAGCAAACCCTGCCATAAATACTGACTACAGCGGTGTTATGGAGCTTGTGCTTGAAGTAATAAACGACATCCCGCCATCGCAAATTATTCACAACTCTTCGGGAACAATTAATAGGCTTACAAGGTCTGTTAATGAAAATGCTTCTTTTGAGAAGAAAAGATACATAACTGATAATTTATACCCAGCCAATAGAGTTGAGTTTCCATCATCTCATTTTTCTTATACAAACTATCATTCTCTTAATTTTTTTACTGCATCCCAAGTACCAACGCAAGCGTGCTTACTATACCCCAACTCAGCATCAATCGCGCATGAAACTAAAGCCTCTGGCTCTTATGTAGTAGATGACGGTTTTACTTTTGAATTCCACATTAATCCTAAAAATTATTTTGAAGCTAACGATTCTGGATATAGCGCAGGAACTATTTTACATCTAAGTTCTTCTTATGCCATTTCTCTTGTGTCTGGGTCTTCAAAAGATGAAAGAGGCAATGCTGATAAATTTAGAATTCAACTACAGTTAAGCCACAGCGCTGATGTCACACCAGCTGAAGCAATTCAAGGATCATATCCCAACGACTTGATCTTCCTGTCAGATGACAATGTCCTTGATGTTAACTCATGGAATCATGTTGCAATACGGTGGAAAAATAAGAGAAATGCAAATTCTGGATCTTTTGTTGTCAACAATATTGAAAAAGGATCATTTGTTCTTCCGTCAAGCTCAATTGCGCCAGCCGCGTATGCAGGTGGATCGAACCCAGGCAATCCCGATGTTCTTGTAGTAGGAAATTACTATGTTGGTGATAATGCAGGTGTCAACAAGCAAGCTAAGTTCTTTTCTTCGCAGGTCGCCTCGTATTTTGGGTTGGTAAATTTAGACCCAGCTGAAACAGAGGTTGTCCCAGAATCATATGACTTTGTCTCACCTCTAAATGCTGAGATGCACGATCTTAAGATATTCACAGGCTATAGAGACGATGATCAAGTGTATACAGGGTCTATTCAGGGCGCATCGTCTAGAAAAGAAAAAGATCTTGCCTTGCATGTCCCACCATTTTTCTCTAAGGAGTCACCCTATAGAAAAGTTAGGAAATCATTAAACGCAGCGTTCGGTTTCCTTGGCAAACCCATGTATCAAAGAACAGAAAATCCGTTTAATGCATGGGTTTCCTTTAATGTTGGCGGGCACATTCTCAATTTAGAGAATTTTACAAGAGACTTATCTACATTAAATTTCCCAAGACACATGTCTTTAACAGGCGCTATAGATACTGAAATACCACTTCCTTCAACTACTGCTACTGCAAATGATGGAATTTTTGATGTTCCCGAACTAAGATATAGAAACTTATTTCTTCTTCCTTGCGATGACGGAAATTTTAAACCTAACTTTGCGCTGGTGGAGACAGGAAGCATTCCATCCACACCTGTTAAGTCTGGGTCTTTATTTTATCACTACACAAATGATTTAGATTATGTCGATATGAGTATGATCAAATTGAGAGAGCTGATACCCTCACAATCTTTCCCGCAAGTAGGAAATCAAGGATATGAAACCATCCGCGCCCAATCAAGAATTTTAGATCAATCAGATCAGTACGCCAATCCAGAAAATCCAACAAGGCCCGCATATGTTTTACCAGCAGTTTATGGAAGAACGCTAGACAACAGCTCTGATGAAGTCATAATATTTGATATTACTAAACTTTATTATGGTGAGAAGATCCGTCCTGGCACGCTCCAAATGACAGATACTTCTCTGACAGGGTCCGGCGGTCAAATTAGCATGACCCTCAAGGATGATGGATACGGAAATCTGTATAGATCGAGCGCATCTACTACGAATGCAACATGGAACTCAGTTGGCAATGTTTTTTATGACGAGGGTATTGTTGTTGTTAAATCACCTAACATTCCCCTCTTTGGAAAAGATCAATTTGAGATGTCGTTTAAAGGGCAGCATGAAGTTCATGTTCTTAAACTTCATGTTATAGCACCTGCTGCTACTCTTAATTCTTCTTCTAACCCTTCTTATATCCCAGTTTCTGCATCATTGAATGCAAATGAGACTAATCCAGAGTTTGTTGCAATCACAGGAATTAATTTTCACGATGACAATTTAAACGTTATAATGAAAACGAAATTCGCGCAACCCGTGATCAAAAGAACAGATGATCGCGTGATGTTCCGCAGTAAGCTGGATTTTTAATGTATGTACTCGGCCTTGATATATCCACATCTTGCACTGGGATTTCAATCCTGGATCATTCTGGTGATCTTAAGCAGCTAAATTTTATAGACATGACATCCTGCAAATCCTACTGGGATAAAGTAGACCTCTACAGAGAAGAGATGAAGTCTATAGTCAAAGGTCTGGACGGACCTGTGTCAAGAATCTTTATTGAAGAAAGCTTGCAAAGATTCAGATCAGGAATGTCTTCTGCAAAAACTCTTTCAACACTAACAAAGTTCAATGGCGTCGCCTCCTTTATCACAAGAGAAATAACAGGTATTGAGCCTGAGTATTTTAATGTGAACACCGCCAGAAAAGCAGTAAATCTGTCAGTTAAAAGAGGCGAAAACGCAAAGGAGAAAGTTCAAGAGTGGACAGAAGCTCAAATAGACTTTGCGTGGCCTACAAAGATTTTAAAGTCGGGCCCAAGAAAAGGCTCGGAAGTAAGACTGAAAGCCTGTGAGGATATGGCAGACGCGTATCTGATATCTCGCGCCGGCCTAATAATTGTAAATACTGCTTAGCATTGTTATAATAAATTTGTGAGTAATATTAATACTACCCATGAGAAGGTTACCTTCTTAAAGGGGATATTCGGTTCCGGCCGATTAATGAACGATGGCATCAATTTCCACGTGAAGTGCCCGAGTTGTGGCAAAGGAAATAAAAAGAAGTTTGTAATCAGGTTAGACAACGATCTTTGCCACTGCTTTGTCTGCGGTCTCAAGTCTAAAAATTTAATTCCTGTTCTTAAGAAATTTGGGTCAACTGAAGACCTTCAAAGGTATGTAGCAGAATTTTTCGATGGCGTGATGGCGTCAGGAGAGATTGAAGCAGATCAAGAAATCCTCCGGCTCCCAGAGAAGTTTAAGCTTCTAGTTTCATGTTTAGGAACAGATGATCCTGATATTAAAGCTGTGATAAACTATGTTTTTTCAAGAGGGCTTACAATACGTGACTTATGGTATTTTAAAATTGGTGTTACTACAGTAGGTGCTGACAGAAGGAGAGCTATAATTCCGTCTTTCGATGAAGAGGGAAAGCTAAATTTTTATACTGGGCGCGATATCGACGGCGATAGATTCCCTAGATATCTAAACTCCGCTGTTGATAAAAAAGAAATTATATTTAATGAGATTAACATAGACTGGAAGCAAGAACTAACACTTGTTGAGGGTCCATTTGATCTTATAAGGTGCAATAACAATGCAACATGCTTATTAGGCTCAAGCATGGCCAGAGACTCTCTGCTATTCACTAAGATAGTAGCGAATAAGACACCCATAGTTTTAGCGTTAGATTCAGATATGAAATCAAAGATGATGAATTTAGCTAAAAAACTTAATGAGTTTGACATAGAAGTAAGAATTTTGAACACATCTGGCTTTGAAGATGTGGGAGAAATGCCCAGGAAAGAATTCTTAAAAAGGAAAACAGCAGCACTTTCTTGGCAACCTTTAGACAATTTAAGATTTAAAATATCCAATTTGTCTACAGGCAGTATGATTTAATAGGAAATTTTTATGAGTATTAGAATTGCCCATATCGGCGATGTACATTATCGTAGTCTATCTAGGCATAGCGAGTACCGACAAGTATTTGAAGAGTTCTGTCGCAAGACAAAGGAACTTGAAGTGGACGCCATTTATGTTGGCGGCGACATTTATCACACTAAGACGCAGGGGATCTCACCTGAAGTTATTGATGAAATGTCCTGGTTTTTTAATTCACTTGCTGAAGTCGCACCCACACATGTAATCTTAGGAAACCACGATGGAAATTTAGTAAATTCAGATCGACAAGATGCAATTACACCTATCGTCAATGCCCTAAACAATCCCAACGTCTACCTTTATAAAAAGTCTGGGACATATCCCGTTGGCGTTCCTGGGTTTAACTGGTGTGTCTTTTCCTGCTTTGATGAAGAAGGTTGGGAAAATGTAAAGCCAGTCGAGGGTGATATCAATATTGCTCTTTATCACGGCTGTGTTGTCGGTTCTACAACTGATCAAAACTGGGAGCTCGATGGAGAAATAGGATTAGACTACTTTGATGATTATGAATTTGTTATGCTTGCAGATATTCATAAGTTTCAATTCTTAAATGAGAAGAAAACCGCTGCATATTCAGGCTCTACAATTCAGCAGAACTACGGAGAAGATCCCAACAAAGGATTCCTAGTTTGGGACATTAGGTCTAAAGATGATTTTGATGTCAAGTTTCATAGACTCCCAAACCCACACCCATTTGTAACGATTGACTGGGCAGGAAACGTTCCAAACACCATCAGCGAAGCTAAGAAGCACAAAGCAGGCTGCCGCTTTAGAATAAGAACGACTGAGACAATCCCGCAAATTGAAATAAAGCAGTTTCACAATGAATTAAAGATCCAGTTAAGCCCAAAAGAAGTTGTGTGGAAATTTGATCAAGACCCTGATGAGACTAATGTCATTGACAACGACAGTAATCTTGTAAAAGAAGACCTACGAGATCCTAAGATTCAAACTCAAATACTGAAGGATTATGTTTTTGATGGTAAGTTCAATGAAGACGAGTGGGAAGATATTGAAAAGCTGGTTAACAGGTATATCACTCTGGCTACACAAAACGAAGATGTAACTAGACATACTAAATGGTCGATTAAATCCCTAGAATTTGATAATGCATTTTCTTACGGCAAGAATAATAAAATAGACTTTACAAAGCTTAATGGCATCACAGGAATTTTAGGAAGAAATAGAGCTGGTAAATCTTCTATTGTGGGAACTATGGTCTACACTTTGTTCAACGGAACTGATAGAGGATCTATTAAGAATCTTCATGTAATCAATTCCAGGAAAGGCCATTGCAAGTCTAAGATGCTTGTAAAGATAGGAAACTCAGATCACTTGATTGAAAGACAGTCAGTAAGATATGAGGACAAAAAAGGAAAACAGTCTGCTGTTACCACACTTAATTTTCAAAAAGTAGATTCTGAAGGTAATGTAATCCAGGATCTAAATGGTGAGCAAAGAACTCAAACAGAAAAAGTAGTTAGAAAGATGCTGGGCTCAGCTGACGATTTCCTTTTGACATCTCTTGCAACGCAAGGAAATATGAATGCGTTTATCAATCAAGGATCTTCACATAGAAAATATGTACTCTCTAAGTTTCTTGATTTAGATATCTTTGAAAAGATGTCAACTTTGGTAAAATATGACTCTTCTGAAATAAAAGGTAAGCTATCTTCGTATCCCGAAAGAGATTGGAATGCTGCAATTGTTGCTCTTCGAGGAAAGAAAAAGGAACATGACGCAGAGATGTCAGATCTTGAAAGTGAGCTGATCGATCTTCGAGAAGAAGCACAAAAAACCCAGGCAGAATTATCGGGCTTCTCTGAAGAGGATTTAGTTTCTGAGAAAGAGATTGAAGACCAAAAAGATGAAGTCAATAGACTTGAGGAAAAGTATAGTGAGATTCAAGTTAGACTACAAGCCTGCAACAATAGAATCGATGCAATCCAAGAGAGGACGTCTAAGATAGAAGACGTAAAGAAGAAGTTTCCGATTAACGATCTGAGGCACCGACGTGAAGTTTATCAAGATCTAGAAAGACAATTGTCCTCGCTTTCCCACCAACATGAGCTATCGAAACAAAGCCTTGAAAGTAAAAAGAAGCTAGCTAAAAAGCTTAAACCTTGCGATTGTTTCGAGCATCTTCCAAGCTGCAAATATGTTAAAGAGTCGCAAAAGACCAACAAAGTAGTCGAAGAACAAAAAGAGATTACTGATGGCTTTTCTAAAGACCTCCGGGCAATGAAAAGATCTTTCAAAAAGCTCGAATCAGAAAATTTAGAAGAAAAAATAGAGAAGTACGAAACTTTAATCAATAAGCTTACAAGATTTACAGTAGATCTCTCTAAGCGTGAAAGCGAAAGAGAAGTTTTGTCTCGCGATCATCGAGATGTTTCTGAAGAATTAGAAAAATCTATGAGGCAACTCGCAGACATGCAGTTACGAGCAGAAACCTCAGATGTCTCTGATGTAACACGTCAACTTAATGAAAAGTTTAAGGAGATGAAAGCTGAGGTCCAGCAAAAGGATGCAAGAAGAATATCGCTAGCTGAGCTTAAAGGAAATATTGATAGTCAAATCAAAAAACTTCAAACTGAGCGAGATGAGTATACTAAGCTCAAGAGAATCTGGAAGATATATGACTTTTTAATGAAGGCATGGTCTAAAAAAGGTGTCCCGACGCAAATTATAAGATCTCAGCTTCCTGCTATTAACAAAGAGATTGAAAAGATTTTAAATGGTGCTGTAAACTTTACTGTTAAGCTAGAAACAGATCCCGAATCTAATTCAGCAGAGATTTACCTTGACTATGGCGACAGCCGAAGAATTATTGAGCTAGCGTCTGGAATGGAAAAGATGATATCATCCCTAGCAATTAGAGTTGCTCTTCTTAATATTTCTTCCTTGCCAAAAACAGATATGCTTATTATTGATGAAGGGTTCGGGAGTTTAGATGAGGCCCAGGTGGCAGCCTGCAACAGCCTACTTGTCTCGCTTAAGAAATGGTTTAAGAATATTTTAGTTATAACGCATGTTGATTCAGTCAAGGATGTTGTTGACAACACTCTTGAGATTGAACTAAAAGGAATGGATTCACACGTTATTCATGTCTAAAATAATAAAAAAATTTGATGAAGGCTTTACTTTAATTAAAGATGAGATTGAGAATGACATTCCTCTTACGTGTCCTGTTTGTGAGTATTTTATTAGAACTGATCAGGATGTTTTTTACTACTCACAGCATAAGTGTTGTTTTGAATGCGCTGTTAAGTGGGCTGAAGGTTCAAACCGAATAAAGTGGAAAGAAGGCTGGCGCCCGGATTCAAGTATAATCGAAGAAGAGAAAAAAATAAGGCGTAAATTGGTTACGCCGATAAGGTTTACTTGATACAGTATATTTATATGTGAGTTTATGCGGAGTTATACTATGATTTCTTTTGAAGATGTTAACGTTCTAGGACAATTGATTGAGACTACATGGGGCCAGTCTTCTACTGGTTCCAAGAAGTACAAAGTGCCAGCTGGCCGATCTATTAAGTCAAACATATTTTCGGGTGAAGAAGATGAGACCCGACTTATGGTTAAGTTTGTAACCATTGTCAATCTTCACGGCCACGAAACCATGTTAGCGAACCCCAACCACCCAGGTGCCAAAGCTGTTAAAGAAGAATCGCTTAAGCTCACCAAGGATTACGTAGACAATTTAAAGAAAGAGTTTAAGGAAGCCACAGGTAAAACCTTGACTCTCAAAGAGGCATGCCCTTCTACAGATAGCATTGAGTTAATTAACTATAATATTTTCAATCCTAACAGAACTGTTTACTATAGAAGGAATTCAATTTTCTCTATAAAGGCCTAAAATGGCTATTGTTAATAAGCAAAAACAAGTAAAAGAAATTATTAGATGTGGCAAAGACCCCATCTATTTCATGAAAAAGTACGTAAAGATCCAGCATCCAACTCGGGGTCTGATTTCTTTTGACACGTACCCATTTCAAGAAGATTGCGTGGGACACTTTGAAGAGAATAGATTTAATGTAATCTTAAAATCACGCCAGCTAGGGCTTTCCACCCTTACAGCTTCATATGCCCTGTGGATGGGAATATTCCAGAGAGATAAAAATATTCTAGTCATCGCAACCAAGCTCGGTGTTGCAATGAACTTTATCCGAAAAGTAAAGACCATGCTTCGCTCTCTCCCGAAGTGGCTTGTTTTACCAGAAGTCGTTGCGGATAATAAGCAGACAATAGAATTCAGTCATGGCTCAATAATTAAAGCAATCCCCACGTCAGATGATGCGGGTAGATCAGAAGCACTTTCACTTTTAATTGTGGATGAGGCAGCATTTGTTAAGAATTTTGATATGCTGTGGATGGGTCTGTACCCTACACTATCTACTGGGGGGCGAGCAATCGTATTGTCAACCCCAAATGGAGTTGGCGGTCAATACTATAAGCTTTATACCGACGGTGTACAGGGTGAGAATGAGTTCTTTCCAATTAATTTACCCTGGGATGTTCATCCTGAGCATGATCAAGAGTGGTTTGACAAAGAAACTCGTAATATGTCAAAGCGCCAAATTGCCCAAGAGCTTTTATGCGATTTCGTGGCATCAGGAGAGACGTTTCTTACAAACGATCATTTAGAGTGGATTAGAGAGATTATCAAAGATCCGAGGGAAAGACAGCACGAAGATAGAAATCTATGGGTCTGGGAGTATCCGCTAACAGGCCACAACTATATTGTTTCTGCGGATGTCGCCCGAGGCGACTCAAAGGATTATTCAACCTGCCACGTCATCGACATTGATGTCGGTGAAATAGTTGCAGAATATAGGGGTAAAATCCCACCTGACCGGTTCGGTGAACTCTTAGACAGTCTGGGAAGGCGATATAATAATGCGCTCCTCGCCCCCGAGAACAATACTTTTGGGTATACGACAGTTATGAAGCTAAAAGAATTGCAGTATCCAAACGTGTACTACGCTAAAAACAAAGCAGTTTATTTAGCTAACTACTCACCTGAAAGAAATGATCAAGTAGGTGGATTTAGCACGCAAGGTCAATCAAGAATCCAGATTCTTTCAAAGCTTGAAGAAAACATTAGGAATAAATCTTTAAAAATATATTCTTCAAGACTTTACGAAGAGCTTAAGTCTTTTGTTTGGAAAGGTCAAAAAGCCCAGGCAATGAAAGGGCATAATGATGATCTTGTCATGAGTCTTGCAATTGGTGCGTGGCTATTTGATGGATCTAATGGCGGCTCTTCTGCAAACTCTGATCTCAACAATGCTATGATCGCAGGAATGTCTATGTCCTCACGAGACAAAGATGACATTGTCCACTCACCTTCTAAAAGAATGCCCCAAAACCCTTTCGCACCCATAAAACAAGAACAGTGGGAAAGAGGAAAAAAATCCAATGATAAGAAAAAGGATTATGGCTGGTTATTAGATTGAATTATTTACTGCAGATGATAAATACTGTATGTTATGGATAGTTATTGACAGCGCTAATTCAAAAGTGCTCTCTACCCGAATGTAGGAGCTTCGATGGCAGACGAACCAAGTTTCTTTAATAGACTAACGCGACTTTTCAGATCCGGTCCAATAGTAAAAAGAAAAGTAAGGGCTTATAGAGAGCCCACCACTGGAACTGCAATACAACAGTTTCAAAGATCACAAAGCCATGTTTATGCCAATGCAATAAGCGCGTATGGTATGTATGATCGAATGAGTCGCTATGCAGATTTCCAAGAAATGGAAGCAACTCCTGAGATCGCCTCTGCTTTAGACATATACTCAGATGAAACAGTTGCACAAGATGAGGTCGGCCAAACACTTCATATCTATTCAGAAAATGAGAAGATTAGAAAGATTCTTGAAGAGCTTTTCTATGATAATCTTAATATTGATTTTAATTTAAACCCATGGGTCAGAAATCTTTGCAAGTATGGCGATTTCTTCTTGTTTCTTGATATCAGCCCTGAGTACGGTGTTTTAAGTGCATTTCCTGTTCCTGTAAATGAGATTGAGCGTGAGGAAGGATTTGATCCTGAAGATCCTCTTGCTACAAGATTTAGATGGGTGACACAGGGAAATAAGATTCTTGAAAATTGGCAAATCGGACACTTTAGGCTTTTAGGGAACGACGCGTTCCTTCCTTATGGTTCCTCCGTGATTGAACCCGCACGTAGAATTTGGCGACAATTGATCATGATCGAGGACGCTATGCTTGTTTATAGAGTTATTCGATCCCCTGAACGCAGAGTCTTTAAGATTGATGTGGGTAACGTTCCGCCTGAAGAGGTAGAAAACTACATGCAACAAGCCAAAGCAGCTCTAAGGTCCAGCCAGGTAATTGATAAGTCCACCGGACGCGTAGACATGAGATATAATCCCCTATCTGTAGATGAAGATTATTTTCTGCCTGTTCGAGGTCAAGGTGACGGAACTGAGATAAATACGCTAGCAGGCGGACAGAACACAACAGCTATTGAAGATGTTGAGTACATACAGAAAAAGCTCTTCTCAGCACTCAAGATTCCGAAGGCGTATCTCGGGTATGATGAGAATTTAAGTTCTAAGGCTACTCTAGCGCAAGAAGATATTAGATTTTCACGGACGATTGGCAAGATCCAAAAAGTCGTGATATCAGAGCTAAATAAGATCGCTGCAATTCACTTATTTGCTAACGGTTTTGAAGATGAAGACCTTGTTGATTTTCAATTAAAGCTTTCTAACCCTTCTACAATTGCCCAGCAGCAGAAGCTTGAACTATACAGATCAAAGTTTGAAATCGCAGGTCAAGCCCCTGATGGCGTCTTATCAAGAGACTATATTAGAAAGCAGATCCTAGGTTTGACATCTGAGCAGATTAGAAATATTGAAAAAGAAAAAGATGCTGACAAGCTTAGGGACTTAGAAGTCGAGGCTATTACTTTGCCAGCTTCTGACGTTGAGTCAGTCGAAGCTGGAGCCGAGTTCGAGGCAGGTGAAGAAGAAATAATCGGAGACGAAGAAGAAGAAGCTGAGGGCGGTCTTGAAACCAGCAGCGACAAAACAAATCGTGATGATCTCCTTTTAACGTCAGACCCAAATCAGCCTCCCGAAGATACAAAAAAACAAAAGATTACCGTTGCAGCATCGTCTCCTGTTAAGGCAAGCTCAAAGGTTCGAAAACCTCGATCTAAGCGTGGGGGTGATGGAAGGACAGACCCAGTCCGTGCGCCCTACTCTACAGGATACACAGGACAAGGTAAAGAGCGTCACACTAATAATCGTGTCTTCGATCGAGAGATCGTAAAAGGATCAGACTTAAAACTCGAAGAACAAGAAAAATATCAAAACAATATGACGGCAACGTTAAAGAAAACATTAAAAAAGCTTGAAGGCGACCTAGGTAATAATAGGAAAAAATCGTCCCTAATCACTGAAGGAGAGGGTCATACAGATGGCGAGACATAATAAGAAGCGTAACTCTGGCTTGCTTTATGAGTTTCTGGTAAGAAGCATCTCAAGAGCAATGGTTGAGAACAATCGTGATAGAGAGGGTATTGCTAGACATCTTGTCCAGAAATACTTTAGAAAAGGAACTGAGGTTCACAGAGAATTTCGTTTAATTAACGCACTGGTAAATGTTCCCGTGGGTAACGAAGCCTTAGCACACACAGTTCTTCACGAGGCTCGAGCAGCAGCTCACAAGTTCGACGCAGAAAAACTAAATAAAGAAAAGAATGCTCTGATCAGAGAGATTAATCATAAGCTTGGATCAAACACTGTTTACAGTGAGGCCATTCCAAACTATAGAGACTATGCAACTGCTGGAACAGTTCTGGGATACTGGAGGGATGAGACAGATCTCGATATCTCCACAGTAATCTCTTACGAGTCCCAGCTTATTGAGCAGCTCTCAAGGGAAAAAGCTGAATCTTCCCTAGAAGAAGAATATAACTCTGAGATCGACGGCTTAGTCGTCAAAGTTATGTCTGAGAAGCTAAACAAGAAATACGGGTCAAAAATTACAACTGACCAGATTTCTCTAATTAAGTCTTATATTTTTTCTGATAATTCAAATGAAACAAGAGAGTTGGCAGAAAACATTAAAACGAAAACACTGGAATGCCTTGTAGAATACTCAAAGTCTCAAGAAGGAAGTATTCTTACCAAGACAAGTGAAGTTATGTCCCTTGTTGAGGGTCAAGAAGTTGACAATCTAAATGATGAGACTCTTACTAGATTCTTGCAAATGACACAAGTGGTTGAAGAACTTGGAGGATCCAAATGAAACTTTTAACTGAGTATATTAACTTTGATTATTCTAGAGACCAGATTAAGGAATCCATCGAAAAAAATGATGGAAAGCTTATAATGTCAGGAATTCTTCAAAAATCAGAAACTGTAAATCAAAATGGTCGAGTCTATCCCGAAGATGTACTGGATAGAGAGGTCAGAAATTACCAGATGCTGATAAATGAGGGAAGAGCTCTCGGTGAGCTTGATCACCCAGACACATCTGTTGTTGAATTAAAGAATGTCTCACATGTTGTGAGATCAGCTCACATGGATGACGGAGTCGTCTATGGAACAATCGAAGTTCTTAATACGCCTAATGGAAAGATCTTGCAAAGCTTAGTTGAGAGCGGTATTAAGATAGGAATCTCTTCCCGAGGCGTGGGTTCCACCAAAAACTCAGGCGCGCACGTGATGGTCCAGCCAGATTTTCAATTAATTTGCTGGGATATCGTTTCTGAGCCGTCAACCCCCGGTGCCTTCGTTATGAAGGAAGGTAGAGACCTAACCGCTGCTGAGATTGAACAAGTAAACCAGTATCTTGGAAAAGATGTTAGAGTTGATAGAATCTTTAATGATATATTACAATGGAAGAACGAGGAGTAAGAAATGACATTAAATAATCCGTTTATGGGACCTGGTGACGTACCTTCATATCAAATGTCTGCGATACCTTTTCTCACTTCGTCCGCTGCAACAGAAGTTCCGCTATCTGGAACTCCAATCAAAGTTACTTTTCCAAACGTAACAAGATTTGTTGTAGTTTCACCCTTGACTGCTAATCCTCTTCGAGTAGGTGTTACCGCAAAAGGTGTACTAGGAGAAGGCGCCTCAGTATCTGGTTCTGTGCATGAGTCAACTCCAGATCATGCAAATTACTTTGTTGTGACCGCAGAAACGACTCGATTAGAGATACGAACTAAAGAGCTGTTCTTTATGTCACACGCCGGCGGCACAAACGGCTTTACTCTCCTTGCAGGTATTACTCCAATCAAGTCCTCTATGTTCCCTACTCTAACAGGTTCTGCTGGCTATATAGGTGTAGGATAAAATGGCCAAGCTGACAAAAAAAGCTTTAAAAAATCTTGTTAAAGAGTGTCTTATCGAGATCCTCGCTGAAGGCTTATCTTCTGAGTCTTTGAACGAGAGAGTTACTTCTCGAAAAAAGAAACCTTCTCCAGAAAGAGAGTTTCTTTCTAAGAAAAGATCACTAGGAAATGTTTCTTTTAATGAAACAGCAGATAAACATGCTAAGAATATGACGTCAGATCCTGTTATGCAATCAATATTTGCTGATACTGCTAAAACTACTTTACAGGAACAGCTCAAAGCCGGAAAAATGCCTTCCGCACCCCCAGGATCAGATCGAGCAGCTCAAATAGTAAGCCAAGCAAAACCTGAGGATCTCTTTGAAGGATCTTCTAACTGGGCGACAATGGCATTTTCTGAATCCACACCAAAACCAGTAGGCGATTGATTAATTGTTTGAATACTTGATATGTATTCGTAGACAACTGCACAAGGAGAGCAGAAATGGCTGAAGTACCCATGGGCAATATTATTGAAGTGAAATTGCCTGACACGCCAGGACTTGCTGGTAATAGAAATACTGCCACGCTTCAAAAAGCGTTCAGCAACTCACCAATATATAAAGGCCCGCCCTACGCCGGATCTGATCATGCTGTAAGAAAAGATTTTGAAAACCTAGTCCTTAACGGCGAAGTTTCAAACGGCTTCGGATTCTCTTCGTATAATAGAGACTTCAAAGGCGCCCCCAATATCCCTGATGTGAAAAAAGACAATGATGATAAAGCTATAGCATCACCTTACGCTCCAAACATTGCATCTCCCAATGAAGACGGAATTCAAGAAGAAATAGTGAATCCTGTCAAAGGCGCAGGCAGCCCATTTCAAGGAAATGCTCTAGAGAACCCTGCAACCTCGTCTGAGAAAATAGGCCGCCTTACCTTGGGTTCATTCGGTCTAGGCACTAGTGATCCACAGGGTAATTCTGGTAGTTAAAATGAAACTTAAAGAGTACGTCAATGGAATACGCCCTGATTCCCGCGGCGGCTCCGGGTACGGAAATACCCAAAAAGATCTGTCAGGATATGGCAGTCCATACACCAAAAATTCTTATTTCCCCTATGGCGATCCCGTAGAAGAAGTAGAAGATCAAGACGCCATTCACAACTCCGCTACTGCAAAGAAATTTAACGCAAAGTTAAATAGAAATTATGTTAGTAATAACCCAGCAGCTCGTTCCACTGCAGACAGGGGAGCATATGTTAACGGCTCAACCAGACTCGACCTATACGAGACAAAGTTTTCCCTTAAGAATATAGATGAGCTATTATTGCTCCATGAATCAACAGGCGGGATCTCCCAGCTCTATGCCATGGGCAATGGCGCAGGAATTTTTAAGGTCCACACTGGTAAGACTATTGGAATGAATATTGGCAGCTCTCATAATGTGTTAGCTGTAAAAACAAAAAAAAGAATTTATAGTCTAAAGGATGTCCTTCTGGGAAGCCTAAATGACGAGGAAGAAAATGAAGAATTACAGAGACAAAAAGAAATTCAACAGCAGGCGTAGAGAAGAGCCTGTAAGCTCTGGAACATGCTTGACGGTTCATCTCCGTGATGGAGAGACAGCAGAAAGCTTAGCAGTAAGATTTAAAAGAATGTATAAAAGAACAGGTCTTCAAGATGAAGTTCGAAATGCCTATCTTGGGTATCATAAAACAAAGTCAGAGAAGAAAAGAGAGAAGCACGTACGTGCTGTAAAAAGATTAAAGAGAGATCAACGATAATATATTTTTGGGTTTTTTTTTATTTCCGCAAATATTTAACAGTGTAGATGGGTGATTATTATGTCGAATAGCCTTTTTAAAGACGCGCTCGCAGACGCAAAGAAACTTCGTGAAGTAGCGGAGCAAAATGCTAAGAATTCGATTATCGAATCCATAGCTCCGAAAATTCGTGAAATGATCGAAAAACAGATCCTGGGAGATTTCTCTGATCTGTCTAGCGAAGAAGATATCTTTGAGTCTGATGAGAATAACCAAGAACTAGAGCTTACAGCTGAAGCAGCCCAAGAGCTCCAGAAGATGTTAGGCGATGCTCCTTCCTCTGAAGAAGTTGAATTAGCAGCACGAAGGCTAGAGGAAACAGTTGCTGAAATAGCGCTTTCTTTAGCAAAAGGTGTAAACGAAGAGGTTCTTACTTCTTTTGCTAATTCTATTGAGTCACTGGAAGAGACTAAGTTGGTCATTTCTGAAGATGCCAGAGAAGATGAATATCAATCTCGCTACTCTGAGTCTTGGAATAAGGTCGATGAATGCAAAGCTCAAATCGAAGGTGCACATAAAGCAACTGTTCAGGTTGAAGCCCTTCAAGAAGTATTTGAAGAGATTGTTGGAAAAGATGCAGCGGAGCTTCAAGAATCTGATCTTAACAATTATATTACGCTTGTTGGAATCGCCGATACAGCTTCCAAGACATTAAAAGAAAGTTTAACCAATTTTGAGGCATGTGTTATGCTTCAAGAGACATTTACCAATTTATTAGAGACAGTTAATAATAACAATGAGGAGCTTAAAGCCATGAAGAGATCTCTACGTGACCTTCTTTCTGAAGAAAAGATAACCATCGAGTTAGATCTCGGTGAAGATGTTGAAGTTGATGCCAGCCAGGTAGTCGCTTCCGTCGTCGATGAAGACGAACTTGAACTCGAAGGCGAACCAGCCGATGAAGACGAAGCCGATGAAGGCGAAGTCGAAGGCGGCGAGGTTGAAGTCGAAGAGGAAGAGGAAGAGGAAGTCGAAGCTGAAGGCGAACTCGAAGAAGAGGTCGTTCTAGAAGTAGACGAAAATGACCTTGAAGAAGCATTAGCAGAAATGGTCAGCGAAATGGCTGAAGGAACAGAGGAAACTGAAGATCTTACAGAAGACGCTGAAGTTGAACTTACAGACGACACAGTCATTGAGATCTCTGAGTCCATGCTCCGCGATGAACTCGCAAAACTCCGTACTCTTAACGAGGAAGAGGAAGTCGAGGAAGAAACATTAAATGAAACCGAAGAAGCCCAAGAGATGGTCGCCGAAGAGCAAAATGACCAACTCAACGAAAAATTAGAAGCATACCAAGGGGCGATCGAAGAGCTGAAGGGCCAGCTCGGAGAAGTGAACCTCTTTAACGCAAAACTACTCTACACTAATAAGCTGCTGATGAATAGCGATTTGACACAGGCACAACGCGCACGTGCCATCGAATCACTCGACGAAGCAAGAAGCTTGAGAGAAGTGAAGCTGCTTTTTAAGACTCTATCTGAGTCTTTCAACAAGCGTAGCAAGGAATCAGTTAATGAATCCAAGCGCGTTGTTGGAACTGCAAGTCGTGCAACACGTCCGGCAGGTGCTTCCCTGAATGAATCATCTGAATCCAACCGCTGGGCACTTTTGGCAGGAATCAACAAGTAGTTTATTTCTTTTAAACAAATTTTAACACATAACATAAATCTTTAAGGAGATTTAAAATGAATAAGTTTTCTCTCGAGTCTTTGACTGAGGGGATCCGCTCTCGTCATCTGGGTGAAGAAAATGCCCGCCTGACAGAGAAGTGGGGTCGCACAGGTCTTCTGCGTGGTCTTGATGGTACATCCCGTGAAAATATGGGACGTCTCCTCGAGAACCAAGCTGCAGAATTACTTCGTGAGCAGTCCTCCGTCTCTACAGGTGGTGGTTCTCTCGCATCCTCCGGTGATCTCCGCGGTTTCTCTAACATCGCATTCCCAATCGTCCGCCGCGTTTTCGGTGGTCTGGTTGCTAACGAGCTGGTTTCTATCCAGCCAATGAGCCTTCCTTCTGGTCTGCTCTTCTATCTTGATTACACCTACGGTTCCAACGTCGGTGGTGATGCATCCCTGACTACAGGTGACGCAGGTACCCTCAACCAGGAAACATATAGTCGTGGTCAATCTATCTACAACAACCCAGCAGGCAAGGGCATTCGCTCTGGTTCACTGGCAGTAGGTGGTATGTATGATCTCGCAGGTTCAACCTACTCCAAGGTTCACAGTTCCTCTTTGATCCACTCACTCGTTGCTTCCGGTGCATTCGCCGGCGGCAGTACTTTGACCGCAGGCGCAAATTGCTTTGCAACTGGAACTGATGGCCGCATGCTCGGTTTCGATCCTCAAGTTACTACTAACATCGAAGATCAAGCCAGCGCATTTGGTGTCTTAGGTGCAGCCGGCAAATGGCAGCTGCTGTTTGTCGCACTTAGCGATCTTGCTGATACAGTTGATCTTTCTAATGCGAAAGACATCTCTTTGTTCTCAAATCAAGACTCCAACATGGCTGTCCTGAGTGATTCATGGCAGGGTGGACAAAATGTTGTCAACCTTCGTCGTTTGAACCAGCTTGGTACATTCGCTGGTGGGCAATTCACAGCAAACGCTTTGGTTACACGATCCACATCTGACGCAGTTCTTCTCGCAGTTGTTTCTGGTACGCACGTTGGCGTTGGCGATCTAGCTAACCTTACAGCATCCTTCGCAATTGCTGATTCTCTGAATGTTGGTGACAGTGGTTCTACCCTCACCATTCCTTCCTTCGAATCTGATTTCGGTGCAACTCCTTCCCCAGTCATTCCTGAGATTGACATCAAGGTTGAGTCCATCGCAGTTACCGCAGCAACACGCAAGCTGCGCGCTCGCTGGTCTCCAGAGCTTGCACAGGATCTTAATGCTTACCACAGCCTTGACGCTGAGGTTGAGTTGACCCAGATCCTTTCTGAGCAAGTTGCTCTTGAGATCGATCGTGAGATTCTTAATGACCTTCTTACAGAAGCTAACGGCGCCAACCTTTACTGGTCCCGCGCTCCTGGTAAGTTCGTTAACAAGGAAACAGGTGGCGAAGTCCTCATGGGCAGCGCTCTTTCCGCAGGACCTCGCTTTACTGGTACAGTTCGCGAATGGTACGAGACACTGACTGAGACAATCATCGATGTCGCAAATACCATTCACCGTAAGACACTTCGTGGATCTGCAAACTTTGTCGTTACATCCCCTGACGTCTGCACAATGCTTGAGGCATCTGTCCTCTACCGTGCAAACTACAGCTTGGACGGCGAAGGTCAGGTCAGCTCCCCATTCACATTGGGCGCTGAGAAGGTCGGTACGTTGAGCAACCGTTTCACAGTCTACAAAGACCCCTACTTCCCACGCAACAAGATTCTTGTTGGTTACAAGGGCGGTAGCTACCTTGAGACTGGTTACGTCTATGCTCCTTACGTGCCACTGATCGTCACACCTACCATTTTCGCACCAGAAGACTTCACACCTCGCAAGGGCGTGATGACTCGCTACGGTAAGAAGATGGTTCGTTCTGACTTCTACGGTACTGTAACGGTTATGGATCTTAACGTAATCTAAGCGATTATAAAGATCTAGACGGTTTACAACCTAGGGAAAGGGGCTCCTTGTGGGCCCCTTTCTTGTCTTTGCTTGAAGAGTATCATTTTTTAAAACTGGAAAGTGCTTGAAGGGAAAATAACTTCAAGTAGTAATCAAAGTTACAGTAAGGTATCTTCTTTTCGTTGATACTTAGTTATGTCCATTTGGGCACTTAAGGAGAGATGCACGTGGCAACATTTGCAAATACATTAAGTCCGACACCATTTGGTGCTTTTGATTCTGATACAGTCTTTCAAACAGAAGCTGACAACATGGTCACTTTTGTTAAAAGAAAGCTCGGTGATGACATATTGTCTGTTGAGCTTACCAAAAAACAGGTCTGGGCCTGCTTCGAGGAATCTTTCTTCCAGTATGGTCAAATTGTAAATGAGTACCAAGCCAGATCACAGATATCAACTTTTCTTGGAACTGCAACAGGTTCAATGTCGGGATCAGAACAAAAATACCCAAGAGATACTCTAGAGTTCTTGGCAAGGCAAGCAGAACCCTACGCGTTCGAAGCTTCAGTTGGAGGAAGCTATAATTCATTATCTGGATCCATTTCGCTTATCGCAGGGCAACAAGACTATGACTTATATGACAACTTGAAACAAGACGATGGCTCTCTTTTGTTTGATTCCCCACTTAATGTATACAGTACAAGAATGAAGATACAAGAAGTATTTCACTTCAACCCGCAGGCAGCCTATCGATTCTTTGACACAACGTCAGCTATTAATTACCTTAATAATGAATTCTCTTTTGAATCATTTACTCCTGAAACAATGTTTTATGTTCTACCAGTTTTCGAAGACATACTTCGTGCTGGTCAAATGAATGTTTCTCATAGGGTTCGAAGATCTAATTACTATTACAAGGTAATTGGAACCAAGATTAGGATCTTTCCAATGCCCACCGGTGATCAAACAAATAGAAAGCTTTGGGTCCGTGTAGGTTTTGCACCTGATCCTTTAAATCCACCTTTTGCTGACGGAACTATTGAGGGTGTCTCAAATCTATCTAACATTCCTTTCGGCGACTTGCAGTATGAAAGAGTGAATAGCATCGGCCGCCAATGGGTAAGACAATATACACTTGCTTTATCAACTGAGCTCCTCGGCCATGTAAGGTCGAAATTTGGAACAGTGCCTGTCCCTAACTCTAGTGTGACATTAGACGGTTCAGCCCTAGTAACACAAGGCAGAGAAGATAAGAAAGATTTAGTAACTAAACTTAGAGAAATGCTTGATTCTCTTACTTACGATAAAATCATTGAAATGAATGCTACAAAATCAGAGAATATTCAAAAACAGCTCAAAACAATTCCGGTTCCAAACGGAAGAGCAATTACAATGGGGTAGGTTAAAAATTGGCAAGGCTTTTCATTACACCTAGAGAGATAGACTTGGTCAATGACTTGACCAAAGAGCTCATAAAAGATGTTGTAGGTCAGAAGATCTATTACTACTCTATTTCTTTGTCAAAGACTAAGATAAATGAACTTTATGACGAAGCACCTGAGAAAATATTTGACAACCCAGTCGAAATAAATTGCTTTGTTAGCTATAAAGAACCCACGTATAAGTCAGGTAAGTTCGGAATCGATGAGATGGCAAATATCGAGGCTTATATACAAAAAAGAGATTTGATTGACAAGGGAATCGTGATTGACGTGGGAGATTTCTTCTCTTACGGCGAAGTTTTCTTTGAGATAACCTCAGCTACAACAATGAAGAATTTGTTCGGTCAAATCGAGCACGGTGAAGGCTTTAGGATTCTTGGTAAGCAGGCACGTAAAGAGCAGTTTCTTACACATGTTATCGGACCAACAGATGAAAAATACAGTGATCCTGATGCTGTTCAAAAAACATTCGTTCAACAGCGAGGGTTTAAGGCTAATGAAGAGGGCGTCACTGGAGATGTTCGTGCGCTCCAAGAAAAAGGTGTTCTTGAGAAAAATACTTCAGGTCCTCATCAAGTTTCGCCCAAGGGTGATGACTCCGGTGCAGGCTCTGCTTTTTATGATGAGTGAGTAAGAAGATGTCAACTAGAGATAGCTTAAAAAAACCAGACGGCGCCAACCAATTTATCCCTTCAGGCTTAGAGGGTAATAATATCCCGACTGATTTTCATCTACCTCCTTGCGGGTTAGAAGATATTGACAAAGCATTCTTTAATCTTTTCGACCAGCAGCTTAATTTCAATGTTGAAAATAAAAGCAAAACGCTTACAGTCCCTGTTGTTTTTGCCACAGGTGAAAGATTTGCAATTGTAAAAAGACGAAAACCAATTCGGGACTCCGCAGGTGCCCTGATTTTACCAGTAATCTCTATTCGACGAACAGGAATCGATCAAGCTCCGTCAACAGAAAGATTGGCAGACGTCGGCGACTTGGTTATCAAGAAAAGATTAAGTAGCAAAGATCCGAGATACCAAAACTTGCTGAATAAGCCCAGTTTTAAAAATCAGGATAACGTCGCTGATTCTTCACATAATCTTAACAGCGCTAATCCAAAATCTTCCGACCCAGGAACAGTTAGTTCCCGCCGCCCCCGATCTCAAGAAACTGTAGATGTTCAAACCGGAAAATTGCTTGCCCCGGACTTAGGTAACAATATTTTTGAGATCTTAACCATACCTTTCCCTCATTTTATATCTGTGAGTTACGAGGTTACATTCTGGACACAATACATGTCTCATATGAACCAACTTATAGAAAAGTTCGTTAGTTCATACACAGGGAACAGGAATCAATTTAGAATCGAGACAGATAAAGGGTACTGGTTTGTAGCTTATCCGGCAAATGAAGTTCGAAGCGGAGATAACTTTGATGACTTCTCTCAAGAAGAGAGAATTGTTAGGTATACGTTTAATATGACAGTACCTGCTTATATTGTCGCCACACAAAATCCAGGCCAAATGTCACCAATAAGAAGTTATGTTTCTGCACCAGACGTAAGCTTTGATATGTACACAGCAAATGCTGAAATTGTCAACCACCCCCCGCGATTACCCAATCCTACAGGTGATATCAGCAAATTCACACTGTCAGATATTGAACAAATAAATCCAGCCGGCAACGAAGTAGAAGACCCAAGAATGACTTACTTAAAAGCAGTAAACAAGATTAGGAATCCTTTCTCTGGAAAAGATGAAATTGAGTACTTAAAGGTTCTTACCCGAAATCAACGTCAAGGTGAGACTGTTGTCAGCGCACGAATAATCGATAAGATTGGTGAGATCTAAGGACATTTGAGTTCTCCCTCTATAATTATTATGTTAATATAGCGATCGCTGCACAGGAGATTAATCACATGGCAGAAAAGACTTTTAGATCTCCCGGGGTATTTCAGCAGGAAGTGGACGCAACTCAACGTGTTAGTCCACCTCTTGGAACACCCGCGGGAATTATTGGACTGTCACAAAAAGGCCCCGCATTCGTACCTGTTACTGTGACAGAAGAATCATTCAAAACAAAGCTTGGGTCCTTAGACTCAAAAATGTTCGGCCCATATGCAGTTAATGAATTTTTAAAGCATAAAGATGCTGTAACTTATGTGAGAATTCTAGGCGGAGGTTCTAATTCATCTTCGTCGGATATTTCAACAACTGAGAATCAGGGATCTGTGAAAAATGCTGGTTTTGTTTTATCACCTGTGACAACAGATCCCAGGCAAGTAAAAGGAGCAGTTCAAATTCTCGCTGCAAGACACTATGTGTCGGCTTCTGAGGTTTATTCTCCAAGGTACTTTACTGACAACGATTCTTTTCCTAGTGGAGGAGCTGATGGATTTGTCAATCTCGTAAGAGCAGTTATCTTTACTACGAATGATTCAGCAGTAGGTGTGCTCAGCGGCTCAGAATTTGCTAGTGCACTTAATTCTTTAGATCCAGCTGTGGGTGAAACGGCAACTCTTGGATCTGCTGGAACAATGCTGAATAAGTTTAAATTGTTTGTTTCATCTTCATCTGATTCATTTTCAACAACTGATTCACAGGCAGGTGTTAAGGTATTTACAGCATCACTGGATCCTCGTGACAAAGATTATGTTAGAAATATTTTAAATACCAATCCTGATAAATTCGAAGAAGAACAGCATTTGCTCTATGCAGCATATGATGTACCCGCTTCAATTGCGACTGTTACAAATAATGGCGTGGGTGTTGCAATGCTTTCTGGGTCTTCAAACACCTCAGGAAATAACCCTGCCGGCGACACGTTTTTAAATGCATTCGGAAGATTTGATACGCGATATACAACGCCAAGAACAACTATGTTCATATCACAACCGTACGGAAACAAAGAATTTGACCTATTTTACTTCGAGGCTTTGGATGATGGAATATATGCTAATGATAAAATTAAAATTTCAATTGCTAACGTCAAAGGGTCAACTAACCCATTAGATCCCTACAGTACATTTACGGTTTTTGTTCGTAAATACGATGATACTGACAAATCTCCTGAGATCCTGGAGCAATATCCTAGGTGCACTCTCAATCCTGACTCTGAGACATTTATTGGTACCATGATTGGAGATAGAAGGCTCAAGTTTAATTTTGACGCTGTAAATGAAAACGAAAGAAAGCTATACTCTGTCGGAACCTATCCTATCAAGTCTAACTTAGTGAGGGTTGTCTTAAGTGATGCACTTAAAAGCGGCGAAGTTCCCAAAAATAGTCTTCCTTTTGGCTTTGAAGGCCTCCCGGTACTTAAGACAAATGATTCTTTGACTGATATACCTGCAGAATCTCCAAGATTGTATGCAGATGGATTCGAGATAGGATCCCCAGGATTTCACTCGAATCTGTCAGGATCTATTCTGCCTCCAGTACCATATGTTTTCAAGATAACAAGAGGTAAGGTGGCCGAAAACAGCGCGTTCGCCGGTTACCCAGGAAGCACTGAACAAGTAGAAAATCAGCTTTACTGGGGTGTTAAGACACACTTGCTAGCCCCTGATACTGAGCTTCACCCAAATGCCAGCGGCAAAGTTGGTTCAGCCCCTTTGCAGTTTAACACATTCAAGGGTTTGGATAGGGGACTCCTCGATATGCTCAAGTTCTCGGGCATTGAGAAAATGGATGTCCTCGTCACAGGCTCAGGTCAAAATACTTTCAATAATAACAAATTTACTCTTGGGAGAGTAGCACTTTCTGCCCAGGCCGGAGACTCAGCAACAGGCTTCTATAGTGATGCGGATATTACCGGTTCAGCCGAGTCTTATATGAGAGAAGCAGCTTACTTAAGAGATGCCAGCCTTGATAATACTTCTTACACAGCAACAGATGGAACTCGCGCTAACAGGATTACATTGGCAACATTAGCTGCACAGACTTCTTCTGTAACATTTAACAAGTTCACTGATTACGCTAAATTTACTAATGTGTTCTATGGTGGTTTCGATGGATTTAATATTCTTGATAAAAATGCTTCAAGAATGAACGATAAGTCAATCTCTGTTGATGAAGGAGCTTCAGCAGCGTTTGTTTCTCCCGGTTTATCTTCAAATGTTGCAGGCACCGGAATAGAAAATAGTGGAATTAATTCTTATCGAGCAGCAACGCTTGCGATGCTAGATCCCTATAAGACAGATATCAATATACTTGCAATTCCAGGCGTCAGAGAGCCATTTGTTACAGATTTCGTTCTTGAGAAGAACACTGACTATGGTATGTCTTTCTATGTCATGGATATTCCGGGCTATGATAGCAGCGGAAACAGGCTTTATGATGACTCAGTTGCAAGAGTCGACGTTCAAAAAACAGTTGATAAATTCGAAGGGCGCGCCACAAATAATAGTTCTGCCGCTACATACTTTCCTGATGTATCAATTAAAGATCTTGATAACAATAGAATCGTGGATGTTCCTTCGTCGGTCATCGCAGTTGGCGCACTCGGAAACAACGATAAAGCCGCAGCTCCCTGGTATGCCCCTGCTGGATTCAATCGGGGTGCCCTAGAAAATGTAGTTTCTTCTAAATCTCGTTTAAATGCAGCTGACAAAGATGCATTGTATGATGCAAGAATTAATCCGATCGCAACATTCCCCCGCCTCAGAGGCGGAAATCCCGGGTATGTGATCTTTGGGCAGAAAACGCTCCAGCAAGCACAGTCGGCGCTTGATAGAGTAAATGTTAGAAGAATGTTACTTGATGTTAAGCGACAAATTATCAACGTCGCAAATAACTTTGTCTTTGAACAAAATACCCCCGCGCTCAGAAAGAAATTTGTTGCGCGTGTCGCTCCTCTTCTTGCTGCTGTTCAAGCCCGCAGCGGCATTGAGAAGTTCAGGGTAATCATGGACGACACTAATAATTCACGCCTAGACATTGAAGAAAATAGATTAAACGGTAAGATTATTCTTGTTCCTACAAGAGCAATTGAGTTTATTTCTCTCGACTTTGTTATTACAGATGCCGGCGCGAGTTTTAAAGACTAGATATATATGAATGATATTGGAGTTTGAGAATGGCTGAAAACATCCCAGGCGTACGAGCGCAAGAGTATGACGCTTCTAGTTCACCAGCACGTGGTGCTGATGGAATTCCTGCAGGCGTAATTGGTACTGCTTTAGAAGGTCCCGCATTTGTTCCTGTAACGGTCGGCAATTATGGCGAATTTCAACAGATATTCGGCATGACAGATAAAGTCACTGAGAAAAGCTTGTTTGGCCCAGTTGCCGCTGAGCAGTGGCTGAAAAACGCAAATGCCTTGACTTATGTGAGAGTCCTAGGCGCCGGCGACGGAAAAACAAGAAATGTTAATGACACTGTAACTAATGCAGGATTTGTTGTCGGTGAAGAGCTTCCTTTAGACACAGGATTCTTGGGTAGCAATATTTATGCTAATTCAACTGATCCTAGCGCGTTAGGAAGAACATATTTCTTGGGTTGCTATATGTCAGAGTCTGCTGGCTCAACAATATTTACAGATGCCAATATTCAGACCCATCCCACCGAGCTTGCTCATCCAATTCTTAGAGGCGTACTTTTCGCAGCCTCTGGAACATCGCTGACTCTCTCTTGCTCAAACGGGACAGCGGTAAATAATGACCCCGGTGCAACTTCTACCACAGAGTCTAGCGTTGGTTTTATAACAGGTACTGTTGATTTTGCAAAAGATAGTGCTGTACCTATGTTCACTATGATCATCAAGGGCTTAAAGAATACAGATGATAATGTCATCACTGCATCTTTAGATCCTTCAACTGGGAATTATTTCCCAACTAAGTTTAACACAGATCCAGCGCTCCTGCAGCAACGCGGTCATCTTCTTTACACACACTATGACGTATTCCCTCAATATGCTGTAGTTACAGGCTCCGGAATTACACAGCAAGGGCCGAACCTAATAAATAATACTGCTGAGCTATATGTCGGATCATCTGATTGCGTCTTCTTGACAACAGGTTCAACCGCTAGAAATACACTTTCCGGTGACGTACCAAACTATGAAGGATTCCAGTCTCGATTTGCTCACGCTCGATCTCCGTGGATTGTATCCCAGAAGTTTGGTGGATCTGCAAAAAATCTATTTAGAATTCATGCCCAAAGCGACGGAGTCCTTAAGTCAAAAGCAAACGACCCTGCAGGAGCGAATACGAAATTTAAAATCTCAATAGCAGATATCGATGCTAGCAACGAGACGTTCACGCTTATAGTTAGAGACTTTTATGATCAAGATCCACCCTCACAGCAGAATGTCTTAAAGACATATACTTCGCTTAGCTTAAATCCAAGTTCTGCTCAATATATTGGTCGAATAATTGGAGATAGAAGAGTAAGCTATGATTTTGATCAACCTGCTGGAAGCCAAAAAATAATCATTGAGGGAAAATACGCAAACCCCGCTGACTCTAATCTTATTAGAGTTGAGCTTGCACCAGAGCTAGAGAACGGTGAAATAGATTCTAGTGCTCTACCCGTAGGGTTTAGAGGGTTAGATCACCTAATCACGTCAGGAAGCTCTCCGATGACTTCACCGCCAGATACAAATTTACAAGCTAATAATACAGATATCTTAAAGAGGGTTGTCGAGCCACCAACACCGTTCAGGCAAGACTTGTTAATGGCATCTGGTACTATACTAGCTAGGGCCAATGGCGCTCTTTTCTGGGGCGTCCAATTCCAGCGTAAGGAACAACTAGCCAGACCGAATGCCGATTCTCAAATTGACAACACAGTAGTTAACCTTACTAAGTTTTTCCCTAACTTTTATGGTGCAAACAGCGCTAACATGAACGTGATGACAGGGTCCAACCCAGGTCAGACTACTTCTAGTGGAATCATCTTCGACTCAGATGTGTTCAACAATAATGGATTTTCTCTGGAAAATATTCGAGTCATGACAGGCTCTGGTCCAAATAACGATCTTGTTTTAAGTACTGCTGCCGGAGATAAGGAGTGGCGATACGTACGCGACGGAAACATTGTAACAAACGATGTTGCGAAAACCCGCGCATGGCAAGTCTCTGATACAAACAGCCCACATGTTCGCAGCAGGTCTAAGTTCTCTCTGCCAATCCAGGGCGGCTGGGACGGAGTTAATATCTTCGATTCTAGCGAAGCAAATCTTACAGAGAAGGCTGCCAAGGGCGACATGGACGACTCAAATAGAGGTCAAAATGATGGTCCTACTGTTGCTGCATATTACACAGCACTCAATGTAATGGCAGATAAATCTGATGTTGACATTCAACTTCTTGCAATTCCTGGAATTCGCCAAGAAACAATTACAGATCGTGCGATAACTAAGGTTGAACAAAGATTTGACGCTCTTTATATCATGGATATCGAAGAAAGGGATAACGTAAACACAGTCGTTACATCGTCGGCCCAACTCCCCGTTGTTTCAAATACTGTGACATCTTTCGAAGGAAGATCGTTGGATACCTCATTCGCTGCAGCATACTTTCCAAATGTTTCCTTGAAGGTAACACAGAAGAGGCTGAACTCGCAGACAAGAAACATCATTGAAGACCCAACACTTGTGACAGTGCCACCCTCAGCAGTAGTCCTTGGTGCTTTTGCAACAAACGACCGCATCGCCTTCCCATGGTTCGCACCCGCTGGTTTTACAAGGGGCGCAATGAGCGATGTAGTTTCCTCTGAAGTTTCTTTGACCAGAGATGATATGGAGGACCTCGTGGGTGTTGATATTAATCCGATCCAGTCATTCCCAGGATCAGATGGTCCAGTTGTTTACGGCCAAAGAACTCTGCAACAAGCAGCTTCTGCTCTTGATCGAGTTAATGTCCGGCGTCTACTAATTGACGTAAGAAGATCAGTCCGCGCAGCCGCCAATTCTATCTTGTTTGAACCAAACAGAGAGGCTACGCTGGCTAAGCTCAGCGCACAAGTTCGACCAATTTTAAAGAATGTCCAGCAAAATGCGGGTATTGACAGATTTAAAGTTCTCATTGATTCTTCTACGACAACGCAGGCAGATATTGAGAACAACACAGTTCGAGGTAAAATTTTCTTACAACCTACTCGAACAGCAGAGTTTATCTCTCTTGACTTTGTTGTTACTAATGCAGGCTTTGAAGGAAATTAACAGACATGAGAATATTTTTACCTGTAGCATATATTTATAATGAGAGAGATGTTAGGAGCTTGTAATGGCAGAGACACTATCAGTCGCAGAGATGCTTCCAAATAAGTTTGAACCGAAACGCAAGTTTCGATGGGTTTTCGCTATTGAAGGCATCGACGCATTCTTAATGAAGAGCGCAGCTCGTCCACAAATGCAGACATCTGAACAAAAGATTCCATTTATTAATCACACACGTTACGTGACAGGTCGATATGAGTTTCAATCTTTGGGTGTGAAACTATATGATCCAATCGCTCCTTCCGGTGCACAGCAGGTTATGGAGTGGATTCGAACCCACTTTGAATCTGTTTCTGGTCGTGCAGGTTACGCTGATTTTTATAAACGTGACTGCCAGATCAAGATGCTTGATCCTGTGGGAACAGTAGTTGAGCTTTGGGATGTAAAAGGCTGCTTTATTCAAAGTGCCAATTTTGGATCTGATCTAGATTATGGAACTGATGCTCCTGCAGAGATTGATCTCACACTTAGATTTGATAACTGCGTCCTTCAATACTAATTCTGACTTAAATTTAGATTTTTCTAAGGTGACTTTTAATCAAGATATTTCTTGGTTAAGCTCATCTTTGTCTAAAGTTTGAAAGATCCCATCTAAAGTTTAACGCAACACTCTCTTTATCATACAATGTAATTATAATCGAAAGGACACGCGTATGTCTAGAAACAATGATATCTTTACGACTGCTGGTATGCATGAGGAAATGAATCAGCCAGTACCAGCCCATCTCACTCAAGATTTAGGTTTTGAGATTCCTGTGGAAGAAGTACCTCTACCGTCGCAGGGCTTAGTTTACCCTGTTAATCACCCTCTTCACGGCAAAAAGTCGGTATCAATCCGAGCAATGACAGCTAGAGAGGAAGATATTCTCACATCGAGGTCTTTGATCAAAAAGGGTACTGTTATCTCACATCTTCTTTCTTCTTGCATGACAGACAAAGCAGTAGATACTAGAGCTATGCTTTCTGGCGACAGGGCCGCAGTGATGATTGCACTCAGAATTACAGGGTATGGCGCCGATTACGAAGTTTCAATGACGTGTCCTTCTTGCGAAGCAAACCAGTCACCATCATATAATCTTGCTGATCTTGCTGTAAGAACACTTGATATAGAACCTGTCGAGCCTGGCGCCAACTTGTTTGAGTTTAGCCTTCCCGTCTCTAGGAAGATAGTTCGCTTTAAGTTTATTACTGGCGAAGACGAAGAAGAGCAAGCTATTTTAACTGAAAGAAAAAGAAAACAGGGTCTTGTAGTAGAAAGCTTAGTCACTGATCGACTACAAAGATGCATCGTCGCTGTCGATGGAGAAACGTCAGGCGGCAAGATAAGTCAGTTTATACGAAACATGCCAGCCAGAGACTCACTAACACTTCGTCGATATATCGATACTCACGAGCCAACAGTTGTGATGGAAGTCCCATTTAAATGCACAAGCTGTGAATACGAAGAGGAGGTCGGCCTTCCCATGGGCCCAACCTTTTTTTGGCCTGACGCCTAGTGATAAGGAAATCTATCTAGAGGAAGCTTTTCTTCTAATGTATTATGGTGGGTTTACGTATACAGAAGCTTATAAACTCCCGATTACATATAGAAAATGGTTTATAGATAGAATAAACAAAGAATTTAAAAAAGCAACTGAAGCCGGAGAAGACCCCCAGACTCGAGCTTCACATCAGGGCGACTCAATGTCAAGGATGCTCTCTGGTAAGTCTCGAGGTGAAATGCCTTCTAGAATTAGAAGATTTACGTAAGTGCATATTTAATAATTGATAGCATAGACTAAATATGCCTTAAACCCCCTACAGAGAGTGAAATCGCAGATGGCTGACTTAAATGATCTATTAAAACAGTTAGAAGCTCTTTCTACGGGTCCGATCCCACAGTCTGTTGAGCAGCTAAAAGAACTTGAGAGAGTTTTTCACGCGCTAAATGAGCAGGACTTGTCCGGCACCGCCAATGCCTCCGAAAATATGGATATCCTTGCAGGCAGGATAAAAACGCTTCAAGATGGATTCGCAAAGACTGCAGCAGCACAAAAATCATTTTCTGCCGGAACGAGTAATGTATCCAAAAGCATCATTGAATCTTTGGGTTCTTTTGCAGCGGGAACAGCAGGTATCACAGCTATGGGCCTGGCCATTAATGCTGCGGATAAAGCGCTAAATAAGGTTTCCTTTGGAAAGTACGCAGAACTTTATGAAGCTGCTGGCGTAAAGCTAAGTGACGACCAAAAAAAATCAACAACAAAAACGATGATGAAGACGTACGACGATCTGATCGTTCCTCTAATGGGAAAACAAGAATCATCGATCGCAACACTTCTCGGTGGGCTTAGAAATACTACAGGATTGCTCGATGAGTCAGATCTAGGCGGAAGATTTGCAAAATCAGCTGAAGAGGCCCAAGCCCAAGCTGATGGCATGGGAAGGGCAGTTGGAAACACTACAAACTCATTTAGGTTCCTTAAGTCCGGGATAGACGGCGCCGGAGAAGCAACTGAGATATTTGGTAAAATAGCCAATCAGCTTACTGATACTATGTTTACAATGGGAGAAGACATATCTAAGGTAAGCATGCAAAACCTGATGAGGTTTCGAAATGCCTTAAATGTCTCTGATGCGGACATGAAAAAGTTTGGTAAGCTAGCGGCAGCAATGGGAACTTCTGCCTCGACTCAATTTATGAAAGTTGAACAAGCAGCAACTTCTATCGCTAAAGCCACGGGAATCAACAGGAAGGTTTTAGCTACAGATCTTGTGAAGATGCGCGCTGATTTTACTACCTTCGGATCGTTTAGTGCTGAAGAGCTAGCTAAAGTTGCAGCAAGAGCTAAGTCTCTGGGAGTAGAAATTACAAAATTATCAGGGCTCGCCAATAAGTTTGATAATTTTGACTCTGCTGCTGATTCAATGGCAACATTAGCACAGACAATGGGTGTCAATATCGACGCCTTTGATATGTTCCAAGAAGAGGATCCGACTAAGCAATTACTCATGATTCGCCGAGCTTTTCAAGCAGCTGGACAAGATATCACACAAATGAACAGGAAGCAACGACGTATGATCGCTTCAGAGCTCGGCGTAGAACTTGCTGATGTGTTTCCTGCATTATCACCTGGAAATATAAAGGGCGAAGAATTAAGAGAGAAAATCGATGCTGTTCCTGAGGCTGCTGTTAAAGGCCTTCATAACGCCATTGATAAATTTAATTTAAGTGTCCCCACTCAAGCGCAGACGTATTTCGAAGGCTTAACAGGACTTATGACAACCTCACGTGAAACTCATGCAGAGCTCAAAAAGTCAACAGTGCAGAACAGAATTTTAGATCGAAAAACTCGTGAACAAATTATCTCCGCGACAAAAGGTCTTGTCTCCACTCTAGACGCATCAAATTTGGTTTTTTCTGGAATGCCGAACTTGGCAGATTCGATTAAGGATGATACGTCTAAAGTAATGAAAAAAACCATCGCATCTATAGACTCGCAACGACAAGCTGGACTTAGTGGAATATTTAAAACAATTGGGAAGTCTACTGAGTCTTTTGGTAAACTGACAGAAGCTGGAATTATGCTCATGGCAGCTGATCCCAACGATCCCGAGGCACAGAAGATCGCTCGAAGGAACGTGAGGAGCGTCGCAAAGCAGTTCGGCGCGAACGCGGTCGATGCGGCTTCATTAGGCGCCGGCGCCGTAAGTTCGATAGGTGCCACTGCAGCCAAAGTAACTCGAGGCACCGCCGCCATTGCATCAGAAGTGGCCAAATCGTTCACCGTAAATATCACTACTACCTTAGACGGCGAAACAATCGCCCGCAGCGTCATGAGCCAAACCCTCGGCACCGGCCGACCGGTCTCCGAAAGTATAGGAATGGGCAAAGACCCAACTGTGCCCCAACAAACCCAACCACGATAGAGTGAAAAATCCATGAAAAACAACAAGCATGAAAAAGCCTCTCCTGATAAGAACTATGCGATACTTATGAAAGACAGCACTTATAGACAGGCTGTTGACTCTATTGATGATCCAGAGACTAAAGAAGCAGTTGAGAACATGATCGCGCAGTATGTGAATGTCTTAGCAAAGATTTTTGAGAATGAGGCACCTGTGAAAAAATTAACTGCTCAAAGACCTGAGGATAATGAAAATGTCTGACAAAAAGGTAGTAATCCCAATAAACAGATCAGACCCAGACGGCCCGCTTGATCAACCGTTTCCCACCCCAACTGAAGAATATAGCGAGGAAATCCAGACCGCCCCAGTCGTGGATCTTCCCTACGAAGAGCAAACTCCCAAAGACGGCGTAGAAGCTGTAAGTATCATGGGTACAAGAAAAAGATTTTTTAACAGGGCGTCTAGGACAAACAAATATCAACCAGATACAGATGCAGCCGGCCTAACTAAGGTATTCGAATCAGACGCAACTAATTTAGACTTTCCAGGTACTTCAACGCTCACGCTTGGTACATTAATGAAAAAGGGCCTCCCCGGCAGAAGGATAAAACAGACACCCTTTGTTCCGGATCTTAAGCAAGTCTACGATAAGATGGACGCAGAAACAAGAGACGCCCCACCCCATGCTAGAGCTTTCAATAGTGAAGGCACTGCAGCCTTAGGCGGCACTGCAAGTTCAAATGATCCATTATCAGAAGAGATACAAAACAGTGTTTTGACTAGGAATAGATTTTCAATAATTTCCGAAGGGACCGACGGCACCGGAAAGTTCGTCAATAATCACGAAGAGGACAATGTCGTCAGCGCAATTGACGAACAAAAGTTCACAGTCTTGCAGAAAATGCTAGGTGCTTATGATAAGAATGAGACTCCCCTCACGATGGAAGACATGAAGACGATTGCCGCAACTTTGATGAAAAACGCTTTTGAAAAATCAGGCCAAGGAAACAAGACGGGCAATGAGAGTAGTCATGTCTATAGAGAAGTCTCTTCTAACGAAATGTCTGCCCAAAAAGCTATCGACCCGAATTACTTGATGAAAGGGTCATATGGTGCGTTCAATGATGCTGGATCTCAAGATTCTTACGGGGTCATGAACACTGATACTAAAAAGTTCGATGATATGAACTCTGATGCTGCAGTGAGCATGGCTAACGCCCTGATCGCCGCAACCAAAGCCATGATCAGCCAAAAGATCAAAGCCGGCGCCCCAGGAGCAAGACCAACCAGGAATGATTTTGTCAAGTCTACAGAGAAAGGAATGGAAGTATTTACTGCAGACCTAAACACAAAATCAGCGCCCGGCTTCTATATAGCTTTTTCCCGTGAGATCATAAGGGACACCCTTGATCTGTCGACACAATTTGCAGCTACCAACCTCACCTCCAGTGACGTCGCCACATCCGGCCAACTGAAGATGCTAGAGACGTTGCGAAAATCTAAAGTCATGGCTGCCATAAATGCTTTTTCTGCGATTGGAGATATCGCCATAGACCAGGAAAGAGGAATATACAATACTGACAGAATCAGATCAAGCTTCATCGGGATAGATCTGGCGTCAGCAGTATCTCACAAGAGTAAAAGAGATTCTTCTAACATAGAATTTGGTGATTCTCAAAAAACGCAAACACCTAACGATCGTAGGCTCACATGGCGAGGAAGCGCAACGCCGTCTTTATTTTTGCTACCCCCTTCAGTGGAATTTGCACACACAAATACTGGACAGAGTGGTTTAATTTCTACTGCGCATTCAAATTTAAAGTCAACAACTCTGGTTAAGTCTAAAAAGCTTTCTAAGGAGGATGTAGCTAGACATGAACGCCGCTTGGATGCAGAGTACGTACCTTTTTACTTCCAGGATCTTAGAACTAATGAGATCATATCTTTTCACGCTTTCTTGTCACAGTTAGAGGAGTCGTATACGCCACGATATTCAGAAGAAAGAATGATAGGAAGAGCCGACCCAGTAAGAATATACCAGGGTACCTCAAGATCTATTAGTCTTCGTTTTGTTCTCACAGCTACGTCCAGGGAAGATTTTAATGAGATGTGGATGAAGTTCAATAAGATGATAACATTGCTTTACCCGCAATACACTAAAGGTAGAACAACAATGTCTGAAGACAATGCGACTAGAATCGCAATGCCTTTCTCCCAGATTATGTCTTCTTCTCCAATGATAAGACTTCGAGTAGGCGACGTAATTAGGTCTAATTATAGTAGATTTAACTTGGCCCGACTTTTCGGAGCGGGAACTACTGATTATGATCCGGGAAACCAATTGCGCAAGGGGGAATTCAACTTCCTGCCCGAAGGTGGTGTCTCAGCAGCTGAAGTGCAGCTAGAAGGTCTTATCGCGATGAACAAATCTATTATGTCACCTGCATTCCTGAAGGGCGCCGCAAATTTAGTTGACGGCCTAAAGCTTCTTGTAGCTCGCGCTCGCACAAGACCTTTGAGGGCAGCCCAAGTCGACGCTACAGGCCTGATGTTTGGAGATGTTGTTCGAGTTCCGTACCCAGAGGTTCGATCACTTAGGTTAGTTCCTGAAACTAAAGGTCAAGCCGACGGCCTCAACACCGGCGAAGATCCTCTTTACCTTCCTTACAGAGATGTCTATGCAAGAGTTATGGGCAAGGCAACAGTTGACGGCGAAATCAAATACAGAGTGATGCTCTTTGCTGATGCTCAAGCTCTCTTCACACCTTTAGCGGGAACTTTTGGAAATCAATACTACTTGGATCACGGGGACATGCAGGTCTTCGCATCCGGGTTAATTCTTGCTCAAGCTGTATTGCTTGGCCTTAAAGGTTTTACGGGTGCAGTGGGATTAAACGTCCCAGGCAAAGGCCAGAATGGAGTTGCCCTCGGCGCAGGCCCAGGTTTGGATTATTTTAAGAGGGCAGTTGAGTTTCTAAGGCCTAAAAGTAATGCTGTAGTTAGATCTTTCGAGGAAGCATCGGGAAAAGGTCTAGGCGGCTTTATTACAAGTATGCAGATGACTTGGATCAATGACAGAAATGTCTGGGAAACAGATTTGAACGCGAGAGCTCCAAAGACTTTTGAAATACAGATGCAATTCGCACCCATTCATGATATTTCACCTGGGCTTGACCATGATGGCTATACAAGAGCAATAAACTACCCAGTTGGAGAAGTTGCTAATACCCTCTCCGGAGATGAAACGTGGCTGGATGAACTCGGTGTCGCCATCGCCAACCCTAAAACTGCTGGGGCAGGTCTGAGATACGCGCTCGATTCAGATTACGTAGACGAGACAAGAGAGCTTGTACTAAGAGATCCCCAAGATGGCTGGGATGAGGCAGCCCTTGCCGCAATGAGACTTCTTGGTAAGGCAGTGAGGTAAAAATATGTCAGTCAGAAGATATGTCAGAGATGGAACAATCTTAGGGGGCAAAGGCTTCGGAACAGCGTCAGCTGTTAATGCGATTAGACATGCAGTCCGACGAGGAAATATTGAATTTGATGTAAAAAACCTTACTGAGTCTCAACGCCTAGATGTTATAGCAGGGGAAGTTTACGGAGATTCATCTATGTGGTGGATCATAGCTGCTGCCAGCGACATCGGTTGGGGATTACAAGTCCCACCAGGAACATTTCTAAGAATCCCAACAGATCTAGACCAGATCGGAGATCTTGTGTCATGACCAAGCCTAGATTTGTGACCGGCTTAAAATTCAGAAAGATGAAATCCGCCGCAGAAAAAATAAAAAACTCTACAGGCTATGGCGGAATGCTGTCAGGAAACCCCACTAGTGACTCTGGCAACAAGTCACCCTTAGAAGATTTGATGGCGTGGGATACTGATGGCGCAAGATACATGAATGACATTATAAAACAAATAAAACAAAATGGTGAAGATTATACAGAAAAAAATGTTCATTTTTATACCGAAGAGCCCAACGGATTAAAGACAGGAAATCGCTTAGAAGAAAATAATAAGAGCAAAGAATTTGAAATGAGAGTTGTTGCTCCTCGAATCGTAGTCAACGTTAATAAAAAGCTGAATAATTTAGATATTACTGCTGACGTTGAAAGTAAACCGACACAAGACAATCTTCCAAAGCTAAGCATTGTAAATGTTTTGAAAGATGATTTTACTCCTACAAGCGTCAACACCAATGAAATTGAGTTGTTCATGAACGGGATTCCTTCGCATGAGTTTTCTCGATGTGTACCCTTTTTGGACGTTATATTTGAAGTAAAAACAGACAAAAAAACTAAAAAAAACCAAAGGTACGGATTGAGTCTTCACAGCATTGTTGAAGGATCTAACCCACCCAAAGAGGGCTCAGCTGACCAAGCCATCGCCACAAGTATGCCTGTAGGACTAGGGGAGACAGATCCAGAATCTGAATCCGGTCGATATACATTTGGAATTGAGATGTTTACCACCCCGCAGACTTTTTCTCCCATGACTACTGGTGTAGGTAAAGGGGGCAAAAATAGAATTGAGCCCATATTAGATAAGTTCAGGCCCTTTATGTCTATAAAAAGCTTTGATGTTAATTTAGTACCCGTCGCCGGCGGCTTTTATCAAAAAACGATGGGCACCATGAAGATAGTTTTGCATGACAGATCAAGAATGCATGAAATTGCTCATCTGGTAAGGCCTGATAATTTTAGTTCTAATAAGCTTTACACTGAGTATGGCTGGTCGCATCCTGACGGAGATCTAGGCGGAAATAGAAATCCCTATGGTGACTTCCTCAATAACCTTAGAAGGAAACAGAAATGGTCTCTGTATAACAGTTCATTTTCTTTTAGGCAAGACGGACAAGTAGATATAACACTTTTTTTAGCGGGCTTAGGCAATAAAGCAGCGGAACAGACCTCTATTGATTCTAACGAGTATATAAAAGATCTAGGTGAAGACATGATGAAGATCGAAAGTGCAGTCATGACCCTCGCTCGAAAAGAAGGGCTGGGAAAAAAAATCTCACCTGAGTATGTACAAAAAGGTGCCCTCGGAAAAACTTTAAAATCTTTCTCACCAAAGTCAGTTCAAGATGTATTGAATAAAATTGAAAAAATGGGAAAAAAGAATAAGAGTAAAAACCTGCCAGATATTAAAAATCTCAAGACTAAACTAGTGGAGTATTTATCTGCTCAAGATCTCTTCACAAACGCAACAGATCAAATTATCAATTTTTTAGAAATAGATGTTCTTGACTCGTGGCCCCGCCATGACCCACTTCTTGAAAGTGCGGAAAGAAAGTCTAAGTCAAAGATTGTTGCACAGGGAACTCAATCAAGAGCAGGTACGTCCACTGTCTCCCCCGAAGCCGCCAAAATCAATCCTAGCCCACAGTGGATTAGCTTGGCGAAAGCATTTTCTGTTTTTGTAGGCCGGCCGCTCGTATCTACAGGGCGATTCCAAGAAGTTCAAATGTTTTTTTATCGATTCGCCGAGCGAAAAGGAGGGCCGCTAGAGGGAATGAACGCTTTAACCACAGGAGAGTTTCTTATAAGCCGACCTGAGCTAATGGCGGGCATTAGACATATGATGACTATTTATAGAACATCTAGTATTCCAGTTGAGACGTTTATGTCATTTGTAATTGAGAACTTTGTCCAGTTCATTGGATCACCGCAATACAACATGATGGATGACTTAGAAATATATCAGAACATCGAAAAGGGAAAAAGGGAGTCCCTAGCAAGTGCCGTAGGTGTCGATGAGCTTCTGAAGCTAACCGATGAACAAAAGAAAAAAATCAATACAATGAATGACAAGATAGCAGATTTTATTTTCCCAAAAATTGCTGTTGAATTTGAGTCTGTTCCAAGAATACCTGAAAAAGGACAGTCTCGAAAAGGCGCCGAGAAAGATACTATTTTAAGGATACATGTGTATGACCAGCATGCTGGAAAGCAAGAGCCCTATGAAGAGCTTATCAATGCATCAACCGAAAACCTGGAAACTCTCAGGCAGATCAAGGATACGCTCTCCGGAAAATCCACTGCAGAGAAAAATACGGAAAATGAAACTCAGCGCCCAAGCATTCGATCGAAAGAGCTTAATAGACTAATAACGGAGCTGGCAGAAAATCACCCGAATGGATTGAAGCCCCATCGAGAAGGAGGATTAAATTCTAAAGTTAAGGAGTTTACTGTAAATCTTCCTTACGAGACTGTTAAGCAAAAGATCGCAGGTTCATTTCCATATGTCACTTACGGAACTGAAGCTTCTGCTATTTTAAGTGCAAATTTTAGATCTATCCAGAACTCACATCACAAAAATGTTATATTGTCTCAGGTTGGGAGGAATCCCGAAACCGCAGCAAACGGTCTAGGCTCCGACGGTCTACCAATTTTTACTACTCCTGCTTCTCTTAGCTTAGAGATAATGGGCTGCCCTCTTTTTAAATACCGAACTGCTATGTTTTTTGATTTTAAAACGGGCACAACAATAGACAATGTTTACTACGCCAGAAGTGTGAGGCACACCATTCAACCGGGCTCATTTACAACTAACATAGAAATGGCAACCCGACTTGCCGATGGAAAATATCGAAGCTTGTACGCACTTCTTAAGAATGCAATTGAGTATATTGATGCAAATGAAGCTGATGATACAACAACATCAACTCCATAGTAAATTCTGATATGTAAATTTTTGAACGCTAGGATATAATGTTCACATGAACGTTTGCATCAGCAAAAAAGTCCTTGGAACTAGCCTTCACTTACTATCTAGCGATGATGGGACAATTACGTGGACGTCTAAAATCCCAGGAGATTGTTTCCCAGTAGGATTTTCAGATAATGATACATTTGCAACTGTCAGTAAACTACTTGGAAAAGAATTAGATCTCACTCCTGGAAAGCAGTATGTTGACATGATGTCATCACTCCAGATTGAGGATAATATTCCGTGGCATCACGTTGTTCCAGCTAAAGCCTTCAAGGAGTTTATCCAGAGGATCGTAGATAGCTCCAGAACGATTTCTACAAGCGACCAGTATGTATACTATCAAAACCATCTGGCTAAAGCACAGAGATCATCCCAGAGACTCGCACCTGTAAAAATAGATGAGAATGAGTATAAGCGGTTGATGATGGATCCGAAGACGATGAATAAGAACGTCATCCAGAGCTTCGCACCAGAGGCAGGATATGCTGGTAGAACTACCTACGGATTCACAACTACTAATACAGGACGTCTAACTGTACGAAAAGGCCCACAAATTCTTACTCTTAAGAAGGAGCATAGGGCTATATTAAAGTCTAGGTTTCCCAAGGGTAGAATAATTCAACTCGACTACACAAGTCTAGAACCTCGAGTTGCCCTGTCGATGATCGGACATAATCCGCCAAAAGACATCTATAATCATGTCGCCGAAAACATACTTGATAACCAGGCCAGTCGCGAATCTGCTAAGTTGTTGACTATCGCACTTCTTTATGGAATGGGCCAAAAAAGAGTAAAAGATATCCTGTCTGGAACTTATCTAGACTCAAGAGAGACAATGACAAAACTGGATGAGTTTTTCGGCGCCCAAATTATTCGAGAAGAACTTGCCAAGCAGGCAACATCTGGTTTTATTCAAAATTATTACGGCCGGAACATAAAAGTTAGAAATGATTCCGAACATGTCCTTTATAACAATCTTATCCAGTCTACAGCTGTTGACGTTGCTTTGCAAGGATTCACAAAAATGATAGATAAGATTTACGAAGAAGAGAAGCAAATGCGACCTATTTTTATTCTACATGACGCTTTGCTTATAGATTGTCCCCCGGAAGAAGTAGGATTCTTAGACGATCTTTGTACGCTTGGAAGTAAAGCCGAGAACTTAGAGGCGCATTTTTACATTAAGAAGGAACTTGTAAATTGACTATTGAGATGAATATCGAGAAGATGCAACACGACTATGAGATGATTAGATCTCTTTGCGAAAAGCTGGGACACAGGTCAAAGCCCGCAATAGAGTTACTTAATCACATCGAAGAAAGATTAGTCACCTGCCCATCCTCAGAGAAAAATGAGTATTTTAATTCTTTTCCCGGCGGCTTGATGGATCATGCATTGAAGATTCTTGACTCTTCTTACAAGCTGGTAAAAGCACACGATGCTAAACTCCCGAAGGAGTCCATCATCCTGTGCTCTCTGTTTTCCCTTATCGGTAAGGTTGGAGATGAGAATCACGACCTCTATATACCACAAGATAATGACTGGCGTCGAAACAATCTCGGGGAGAACTATAAGTTTAATCCAGAATTACGTCATATGAGAGCGACCCACCGATCCCTTTACCTTCTTCAAAAGTTTGGAGTCGACCTAACTCAAGAGGAATGGCTTGCGATCTTGCTAGCCGACGGACTTACCGACGACACTCGACTTTACTCAATGCGCGAACCGACCCTCGCTCTGGTGATCTCATCTGCTAACAAGCTTGTGATGGCTGCTGCAAGAGAGTCTTAAACAACTCTTTCTCTCGTTGATGTATATTTATAACCGCTATGAAGAAACGTTTCACACCCAAATATATTAAGCGCTCCACTGTCCGACCTTCTGGGATCGCACAGACCGGCGCCGGCCCTATGTCTGCCAAAGCCGCCCCTCCCGACGCCCACCGGCTTGGCAACCTTCCCCAGGATTGGCCTCGATCTGGACAGTCCGGACAATACACAGCCTCTATCATGGGTCGTATGGGCGACGGAAGCTTAGCTTACTACACAGACGAGGATATCGAGGAATTTAGGGATCAAGACGGACCGCCAGGAAAAGCTGGTAACTACCAGTCGGATATGAAGCGCGTATATATCAAAAGTGGCGGTGGTAAAGGAATGATCGGCGCTGCAGGAATACATGAGACCAAGGAGCCAAGCATGGAAGAGCAAGCCCTACGTGAGCTAATTCGAGAGATGATTCAACAGGAGCTGAATGAAGCCCGTAAGAGAAAGATGGCGCCTGATGTCGCTGCATACTCAGCTGAGCTCATGAGATCTTCTGACGGCGAAGACGAGGAAGATAAAGATAAGCATGCCGGCAAGAAGCGAAAAGCTACTGATGAGTTCTCGGGCGCCGGCGCAGTCGCTGGCTTTGCTTTGCCTTTAGGCGCTTCCAATGAGCCCTCCACGCTGAAGTCCCGCGGCGATTTCTCTTCCCGAATGTTCGGCGGCGGCCCAATTAGACTCAACGCCCGAATCCTGTCCCGCGAAAAAAAGTAAAAAATACCCAATAGAGCTTGAACATCTCCCACAGTTAGGGTACATTAAAACACGTATCCAAACTGCCAACTAAGGAGATATACGATGGCACTTGATTTTGACGCAATCCGCCGCAAGGTTGCACAGCTTTCGGGCAACGGCCCTCGAAAGAGTTCTGTTTTCTGGCGCCCCGATGAGGGCGAGTATACTGTCCGCCTTGTGCCGTGGAAGGACAGTGATGGCCAACCGTTCAAGGAGCGCTGGTTTTATTATAATATCGGTGAGAACCGTGGCATCCTTGCACCCAAGCAGTTCGGCAAGCCTGATCCTATTCAAGAGCTAATTAACAAGCTTCGAGATGATGGCACACCTGAGTCCGCTGAGCTTTGCAAGCGCCTATATCCCAAGATGCGCGCCTACGCCCCTCTCGTCGTACGCGGAGAAGAAGATAAGGGTACTCAACTCTGGTCTTTCGGCAAGCGCGTCTACCAGGATCTGCTTTCAATCATGCTTGATCCAGATTATGGCGACATCACCGATCCTCAAGAGGGTCGTGATGTGAAGGTTACTATTTCTAAGCAACCTGGTCAAAATTGGGCCACTACTACAGTTATGCCCCGCGGGAAGCAAACTACCTTAACAGAAAATGACGAGCAAGCAACCACTTTGCTTGACAACTTGCCTAATCTGGAAGAGTTGTACTCACTTGAGTCTTACGAAGAGATCGAGAAAAAGGTAAATGACTGGCTTAACGGTGAGTCTTCAGTCGATGGTACCGAGCAGACCACTACATCTGCTACGACGTCCACAACGACTAGCAAGAATACCGCTTCAGAGACTACCAAGACTGATGGTAAGCAGTATACGTCTCTTGATGATGCTTTTGCTGATCTTCTAAACGACTGAGGTACTAATGGCTAAGAAAAAGACACCTAAAAAGGGTCCAGGGACTGATGATTTCACTTCAGATCTAATTAAGTCTCTAAACAAGGATCACGGAAGTCGAATAGCCTACAACCTCAGCGTTGATGAGTCTCCTACGCACGTGAAGGCCTGGGTCTCTACTGGAATTCGACAGCTTGATTACCTCACTTCTAATCGAAAGAATGGAGGCCTGCCATGCGGTCGAATTGTGGAGATCTTTGGCCCTCCGTCTATTGGAAAATCACATATTGCCTTGCAAATCGCCCGCAGTACCCAGAAAATGGGTGGCATTGTAGTCTATATCGACACAGAAAATGGAACCTCGGTTGAGAATCTAGGTCTCCTCGGTGTTGATGTTTCAAATCGATTTGTGTTTATTGAGACAGCTTGCACAGAAGAAGTGTTTGAAGTTGCTGAGTCTACTATTATGAAGGCTCGAGGATTAAACAAAGATGTTCCGATTACCATTGTATGGGATTCAGTCGCAGCCTCTTCTCCAAAAGCGGAGCTGACTGGTGATTATGATAAGGATACAATCGGCCTCCAAGCAAGATCTATCTCTAGAGGGATGAGAAAGATCACTCAAGTGATCGGTAATACTAATACCCTTTTCATCGCACTTAATCAAACGAGAACGAAGATTGGTGTAATGTATGGAGATCCTACAACTACGCCAGGCGGAATGGCAATTCCTTTCCACTCTTCTACTCGAATTAAGCTAGGAGCTGGTTCACCTATCAAGAACAAAGAAGGTGAAGTTGTAGGAATCAACGTGTCAGCAAAGACTATCAAGAATAAAGTCGCGCCACCTTTTCGTTCCTGCCAATTTGAAATTCACTTCGGTGTGGGTGTCAAGGAGCATGAACAGATCACAGATCTTTTAAGGTCATCCGATGACGTAACTGCCGGAGGAAAGACATATTCTGTCGAAGGAGCCGGAGCATGGAAAACACTTACTGTTTCTAACACTAAAACTGGTGAAGTAGAAGTAGAAAAGAAGTTTACCAAGAGCGGTATGGAAGAAGTCTTGAAGAATCCTGATTATGCATGTCATATTGAAACTATGCTCGAGGAGATTCTTGTAAAAAGATTCAAGGGAAATTCTGAATTTGATTCTGATTCTTACGAGGAAGTCCGAGCTGTGGCGATGGATTTAGCTGAGGATGATCTCAAATGACTTGTGTAGTAAAAGTAAAGAAAACACACCCAGATGCAAAGATGCCTACCCAGGAAAAAGGTGATGTAGGCTGGGATCTTTTCGCAATACAATCAGGGGTAATAGCCCCAGGTACCACAGGTATGATCCACACAGGATTAACTCTAGCTGAAACACCGATTGAAACAGATCCTTATAAGCAAGTGCTGATCAAAGTTGAAGGCCGATCAGGTCTTGCACTTAAGAAGTCTGTTTTTCCAGTCGGTGGAATTGTTGACCCATATTATCGAGGTGAGCTATGTGCTCTTCTTTATAACGGTGGCAAGGAAGATTTCTTGTACGAAGCCGGCGACAGGGTTGCTCAAATTGTACTCTATCCTGTCCACGCTCGAGCCCTATCTAACGGGACAAAGTTCGTAGAATCTGATGTAGTTCATACAACAGGCAGAGGAACTAAAGGCTTCGGCTCGTCCGGAAAATAAGATGAATAATCCAACTTTGGTGCTTGACTGCATGAACATCTTTATTAGATGTTACGCGGCTAACCCAAAAATGTCTGCACAGGGCTTCCACGTGGGAGGAGTCGTAGGATTTCTCAAAACTCTGCGAGGTGTGTGTAATAAATTTTCCCCCGGCAAGATTGTTGCTGTTTGGGAAGGCGGAGGCTCTTCACGTCGAAGAGCTATCTATCCAGCTTATAAAAAAGGTAAAAAGCCAAAGCGGATGAATCGCTTCTATGAAGATGATATCCCAGATAGTGAGAAAAATAAAAACTTCCAGATCGCTACTTTGATCTCCATGCTTAAGGATTTACCTATATGTCAAGTATACGTGAACGATTGTGAATGTGATGATGTGATAGGGTATCTGTGCCAGTATTCTCTAAAAGATGAAAAGAAAGTAATAATATCTTCGGACCAGGATTATTACCAGCTCTTGAATGAAAATACACAGATTTACAGACTTGGAAAAAAAGAGACTGTATCTGCTGGTGATGTTTTAGATCTCACAGGAGTGACTGCTGCTAATTACTGCCTTGCTAAGTGTCTTGTCGGAGATAGTTCAGACAATATTAAAGGTATAAAAGGCGCCGGCTTTAAGAGTGTCGCAAAGAGATTCCCAGGGCTTGGAAGTGAAAAAGAGTGCAATTTAAGTGAGATTTTTGAGGCTGCTTCTGGGAAGAGAGACGAAAAGATTAAGCTGTACCGAGAGATAGCAGACAACTTTGATATCGTGAAAAGAAATTGGCGTTTAATATACTTAAATACGAATAATTTATCCGCGGCCCAGATGACTCAAATTAATCATGTAATAGATACATTTGAGCCCCGGAGAAATAAGATAAGTTTGATGAGAGGGTTGATCAAGGTCGGAGTTCAAAGCTTGGACGTTGAAGCTCTCATGTTAAGCATGATCTATGTGAAATGATAAGGGGTAAGATATATGTCTTACGAAGAATCGAGCGCCTCTTTTGGAAGCTATGGAAAAGCATTCCAAGAGAAGATCGTTCAAGGGTTGTTAACTGATCGCCTCTGGGCTGAACAGATGTCAGAAGTCATTGATGTTGATTTCTTTGATTTGAAATATCTTAAGTTTTTAGCTGACAGATACTTTAAATATCATGGAAAATACAAAGACTTCCCCACACTCCAGCTGCTAGTTTCGATAATTAGAGATGACCTCAAAGCAGGTAATGATATTGTGCTTCGAGACCAAATTATTGATTACCTCCAGCGCATCCGCCACAACCCAGACATGGGCGATCTTGAGTATGTCAAGGATAAGGCATTAGATTTCTGTCGAAAGCAAGCATTTAAAGGTGCCCTAGAGCAAGCAGTAGACCTAATTCAAACTGATAAATTCGATTCAGTTATGGATCTTATGAGACATGCATTATCTGTAGGCACTACACCATCTATTGGGCACGATCTCTTTGAGGACATGGATGCTCGATTTGTAACAATCAGCCGCCACCCAGTGCCGACTGGAATTGATGTTTTAGATCAAAAAGGAATTTTGAATGGCGGGCTAGGCCGCGGCGAAATAGGAGTTATAACTGCACCTACTGGTGTAGGTAAGTCCCACATGCTAGTTAATCTCGGCGCCGCTGCTATAAGCCGAGGGAAAAACGTTGTTCATTACACGTTTGAGCTTACTGAAAATTCCACCGGCCTCCGGTACGATTCTAACCTTTGTATGATTCCATCTAACGAGGTTCCTGAAAGAAGCGACGAGGTAAAAGAGGCATACGAGAAGATGGAGGGTCTTGGTCGGCTCATGATCAAAGAGTATCCTACAGGAACTGCAACAGTTCAAACACTTCGGTCTCACATCGAGAAACTGTCACTTAAAGGATTTATTCCCGATCTTCTTGTTATAGACTATGCTGATATTATGAGATCATCTCGACAGTACGACTCTATGCGACATGAACTCAAGAAAGTTTATGAAGATCTCCGAAACCTGGCAATGGAAAAGAATTTGCCAATATGGACTGCCTCACAAAGCAATAGAGAAAGTGCATCGTCAGATATCGTCGGCCTTGAGAATATGGCTGAGTCTTATGGTAAAGCCCAGGTCGCCGACGTTGTTATCTCTATTTCCCGAAAACCCGTAGAAAAATCCAGCGGAATGGGGCGACTTTATGTTGCCAAAAATCGCGCAGGCCGAGACGGAATTGTGTTCCCAGTAAAACTAAATACAGCAATGTCAAGATTCGCTGTAATTGAAAACACAGAAGAGATGACTCTGGCAGAAGCCCAGGGCAAAAACGAGAATGACATAAAAAAGGTTTTGCAACAAAAATGGAAACAAGTTAGCAAAAGAGAAAACAATGTCAGCGAAAAGAAATAGAATCTTATATTAAGAGTCAAAGGAAAAAAATGGCAACGTACAACGAGGTTTTTGAGAAATCGGTTGAGTACTTCAAGGGCGATGAACTCGCCTCTTCCGTTTTTGCAACTAAATACGCTTTGCAAGACAAGGAAGGAAACTTCTTAGAAACAACCCCTGACCAAATGCACAGGAGGTTGGCAAAAGAGTTTGCGAGAATCGAGAGTAAATATCCAAACCCGATGTGCGAAGATACAATTTATAATCTTCTGAAAGATTTTAAGTACATTGTTCCGCAAGGCTCTCCCATGTCAGGAATTGGGAATAAGCACCAAGTTCAATCATTATCAAATTGCTTTGTAATCGATTCCCCGACAGATTCTTACGGTGGAATTCTCAAAGCTGATCAAGAGCAAGTACAGATTATGAAGCGACGCGGAGGCGTCGGATTTGATATCTCTACTATTCGTCCCAAGGGTATGAATACATCAAATGCTGCAAAGACAACTGACGGGATCGGTGTCTTTATGGAAAGATTTTCTAATTCCTGTCGAGAAGTTGCGCAAGGCGGTCGCCGCGGCGCTCTGATGCTCACAATATCAGTTCATCATCCAGACATTGAGACGTTTATTAACATAAAGCGTGATCTAACGAAGGTGACAGGGGCTAATATTTCAATTCGCCTGACTGATGAGTTTATGGAAGCTGTGGAAAATGACGAGAGTTATGAACTAAGATTTCCCGTCGATTCGACAAATGACAATCGAATTTTTACTCAAACTACTTCTGCTAAAGAAATATGGAACCAAGTAATCGAATCAGCACACGGCTCGGCAGAGCCCGGGCTTTTATTTTGGGACAATGTTCTTAACTACACTCCTGCGCAGATCTATAAAGATGAGGGATTCAATACAATTAGTACTAATCCTTGCAGTGAAATTACGCTGTCAGCTTACGACTCATGCCGGCTTTTACTTTTGAATACTACGTCGTTCGTAAAAAACCCATTCCAAGAAAATGCTGAATTTGATTTTGATTTATTCAAGAGCGTAACGATTCAGGCTCAAAGATTGATGGATGACCTGGTAGATCTTGAGATTGAATGTGTAGATAAAATTATTTCAAAAATAAAGTCTGACCCAGAAGACATATCTGTTAGAAGGACAGAGTTGGATCTATGGAAGAGAGTCAAAGATGTTGCCCTCAAAGGACGACGAACTGGCTTAGGCGTCACCGGAATTGGTGACACACTTGCTATGCTCGGTCAAACATACGGGTCTAAGGAATCTATCTTCTCAACTGAAGACATCTATAGAACGATGGCAGTGTCTGCATATGAGTCATCGTGTCAGATGGCAACCGAGCGAGGTTCATTCCCCGCTTACGATTTTAGCAAGGAGGTGGGACATCCATTTATGGAACGCCTCTTTGAAGCCTCACCAGAGTTACGAGAATTACACGAGGCACATGGCCGAAGGAATATTGCATTAACAACAACAGCACCTTGTGGAAGTGTCTCAACGTTAACACAGACTACCTCTGGAATCGAGCCGGCATTTATGTTAAAATATACACGCCGAAAAAAGATCAACCTAAACGATCCTGACGCAAAAGCAGATTTTGTTGATGACCTTGGTGACCGATGGCAAGAATTTGATGTATATCACCACGGGTTTAAGTCTTGGATGGATGCTACTGGGAAAACAGAGATTGAAGAAAGTCCGTACAGCGAAGCAACAGCTAATGAAATTGTGTGGGAGTCTGCAGTAGATCTCCAGGCAGCAGCACAAAAATGGGTATGTCACGCAATTAGCAAGACAATAAATCTACCAAGCAATGTGACTGTAGACGATGTTAAGAACGTATATTGGAGAGGCTGGAAACAGGGCCTCAAAGGTGTTACGGTTTATCGTGACGGATGCAGAACAGGCGTCTTAGTTTCGTCAGACTCGGACAGCAGCACGACAGATAGATTTGTAGAAACTCCGGCACCGAAAAGAGAAGATTTATTAAAGTGCGATATCCACCACGCATCGATCAAAGGTGAAAAATGGACAATTCTTGTCGGGCTTATGGACGGAAAACCTTACGAAGTATTCGGTGGCCTGGCAAATAAAATTGAGATCCCCCGATATTATAGAGCAGGCAGCTTGACAAAAAGGACAAGAAAGACCAGAAATTCTATTTATGACTTAAGGTTTGGCCACAAGACAGATGAGTTCTGTATTAAAGATGTAGTCGAAGTATTCGATAATCCAAACTATTCAGCATTTACACGAACTATCTCTCTCGCCCTAAGGCACGGCGCCCCCGTCTCCTTTATGGTCGAGCAGCTCCACAAAGATCGAGATACTGATTTCTCTTCTTTCTCTCGAGTTATTGCTCGCGTACTTAAAAACTATATTAAGGATGGAACTGTGTCAGGCCGAAAAGTTTGTGATGAGTGCTCAGCAGAGGACTCTCTTGTCTATCAAGAAGGTTGTGTAACTTGCAAAGCTTGCGGAATTGGAAAGTGCGGATAGTTATATTCGAAGGAGGGACCAGATATGAGAAAATCAATATCAATAGATGAAAAAATCAGTGAAATCAAATTAAGATATAATCCAATTGTTATCACTGTAAATAAGTTTGACGAGGATGCTGCGCGGAAGTTTCGAGATGAAATAAACGCAGCCCATAACACCGGCCAGCCGGTCATACCTGTAGTGATCGCGTCATACGGCGGCGCAGTATATTCTCTTTTGAATATGATTGACACTATTGAGAGCGCCACTCTTCCAATCATGACTATTGCAGAAGGCAAAGCCATGTCATGCGGCGCCGTTCTGCTTTCCTGCGGTACGAAGGGTTACCGATATGCAGCCCCTAATGCAACAATCATGATCCATGACGTTAGCTCGATGAGCAGTCGACAAAAAGTTGAAGAGCTCAAAGCAGATGTAAACGAATCAGATCGATTGAACAATAAAATAATGCGCCTTATGTCTTCTAACTGCGGAAAGCGCCCAGACTATTTTCTTAAAGAAATTCATAAGCGTGGACGAGCAGACTGGTTTCTTGAGGCTGATGAATGTCTAGAATCTGGATTAGTTGATCATGTCGGTCTTCCCGAAATGAAAATTTCTGTTAATGTAGAAATCGATATCGAATAGTTAATAGATGTACCCTTAAAGGAGTTCGTCTATGTCTGATTCTATTTTTCGAAAAGTCCCCAAGACTGGTGTAATATTCACCACCGCGTCAGCAATGAAACTAGGCTTCTATAGAGGCCATCCTGATTGGTGTAATTTCGGCCAAGGCCAGCCTGAGACAGGATACTTAGATGGCGGCCTTGAGCGCATCACTCGTATCGATATTTCAGAAGGGGATCATGAATACGCGCCGGTTGGCGGCCTTCTTGAGTTACGAGAAACCATCGCCAACATGTACAATGAACTCTATAGAAAAAATAAGAAATCTAAGTACACAGCAGAGAATGTTTCCATCGCTAGCGGGGGCCGAACCATCCTTACAAGAACAGTCGCCGCCCTAGACAATATCAATCTAGGGCATTTTCTTCCCGATTACACAGCATACGAAGAGCTTCTTTCTACGTTCAAAGGGTTTAATACTATTCCAATTATGCTAGATCCAGATAATGGGTATACTTTTTCACCCCAAGATCTCCAGCGTGAAATCCAAGGCAGAGGTCTCGGTGCAGTACTTGTATCAAACCCATGTAACCCAACTGGAAAAACAATTTCAGGAAGGCATCTAAGATCTTGGCTTAAAGTGGGAAGAGAGACAGGCTGCTGCCTGATTATGGATGAGTTCTACAGCTCTTATATCTGGGAAGGTGTACCGACAGGAGAGACGCTCAGCTGCGCCAAACACATTAACGATGTGAACAAAAACAATGTCTTGATAGTCAACGGCCTTGGAAAAAATCAAAGATATCCTGGCTGGAGAATTGGCTGGGTCATCGGCCCTAAAGATGTTATCAAATCTATTAATAGCGCCGGTAGCTTCTTAGATGGAGGTGCCCCCCGTCCAATTCAAAGAGCAGCGGTTCCTCTTCTTAGTCCCGAAGCTGTGACACAAGAGACAGAATCTATTCAAAAAGAATTTAGACAAAAACGTCAAGTAATGATGGACGGGCTTAGAAAAATTGGAGTAACATTTGATTGTGAGCCTGGAGGATCGTTTTACTTATGGGGAAACGTGTCAGCATTACCTGAGGGTCTAAATACTGGCATGGACTTCTTTCACGCGTGCTTAGAAAAGAAGGTGATTGCTGTCCCAGGAGAGTTCTTTGATGTCAATCCAGGAAAAAGAATGAAGAATGCTGGATCAAGATTTAAAAATTATTTAAGATTTTCGTACGGCCCTGACATTGATACGATTAATAAAGGCTTAGCTCGTCTCGAAGAGATGGTTCAAGAAAGACTCTGACTTAAAATATATTGCTTCATATGTAGTTTACAGCGCACCTATTTTCTCGTGACAAAACAAACATAGCAGGAGCTTTTAAATGAATCCAGTCAATCTAGTCGCAGGGGTCAACCGCGTCACCATAAATACATCTGTTCCAGTAGCCCCCACAGCCGGTGTAGCAGATGATGCTAACATCGCAGGTATGTTCATCTACTCTCGAGTGCCAATTCGCATTTGGCAGATGAATAACGCCAACGCCTGGTCTCACATGGATGAGCTCACAGGTGCTTCAGGCTCAAGAATTGTTACAGTCTACTTTGACGCAACTGATGTCACCAGAATCTTTCTGCAATCGACAGGAGATGATGGTGCCATTGTTCGTGTGGTCCGCCGAGAGCAAGAAGGATCAAACGTCCAGCAAGAAGGCGCCAATCAAAGAGTTCACGTCGCAGCAAGCTTTGCAAGTTTGACAGATACACCCAATGCTTACACAGGTCAGGCTGGCAAGTACCCTCGCGTTAACGATGGTGAGACTGCCATTGAGTTTGTTGCTTCCTCCGGTGAAGGTGCACAAGGCCCAGCAGGTCCCCAAGGTCCAGCCGGCCCAGCAGGTGCAGAAGGCCCACAAGGTCCAGCAGGTGCGGATGGCGCAGCTTTAAGCAATCCTCATGTTCATGAAGGAAGTCTTGCTGTTGATGTTCCAGGAGATGCAGCCTCCTGGTCCATTGTGCCGACCCAGTTTTATAAGTATGATTATCCGAATCTGTCGCCACAAGATAAGCTAGCTTATGACAATCCAACCAACAGCGGCAAGATACCTTTGCTTTCGACTACCCTGCCTAGTAATACAGATATACCTAGCTTGGTTGTGGGTGGTTTTGATTATGCTGACCCTTCGACTCCTTCCCAGGGTTATCATCCTACTTATTGCCCCACCGCCCATTATGGCTGGGAACCCATCCTCAGCCACGATCCACGCCAGCGTGAGACCATTCAAGCCCAGGCCGGTCTCAGCGGGTGGAAATGGCAGTTCGCCTGGGGCGATGCAGGCTCGGCACCTAGGTTTTATACTTTTGGACCCATGGGCGGGGGCCCAGAGGGAGCAAAGCTTCAAATAACAGGCTCAGTAATGTTGACCCCTCAGTCCAACATATTCTTCGGCGACCCTAGTCATGCCACCTTGGCAGATTACCCTGAGCTTTGGGGGCGCGGCGATGCCGACGGTCTCATGATTAACCGCAACATGTTCGTCAACAATTCTAATGATACTTATTATCAATTTGGTGACGACAGGTCACTCGTTAGGTTTGCGTCCTCTTCTTATATTGATCTTGGAGAAAACAGCGTGCTAGCATTGGGCGACGGCACACAGTTGATCAACCAAGCTGGCGAGCTTAACATTCCCGCTGGTTCAAATCTTCCCACTGCCCTTCAAGTCCCAAGTTATGGTGTCAAGTTCCACACAAATAGCACAAATGAAGCAATTGAGATGAGCGAACTGACGATCGTTGGGGACACAGACGATTACCCAGAGGCCACAGCCGCAGGCAAGTTCACCTGCAAAACAAAGGCGGAATTCCAGTACGACACTCACCTCAACGGGTGTACCAGGTTTTCCACTATGGCCGGGGGATACCAAGGACAGGAAGAGGCAGTCTTGTTCAGGCATGCTCAGGGGGAATACGGCGGCCTCTGGGAGCCGACTGCCCGCTTTGGCAAGCATGTCGATATAACTCGCCTGCATCTTGGAAAAGGGGTTTATGATAACTCTTTGGCCGGCGGCATCCTGAATGGACAATTCGTGGGCAGTGCTCAACCCGCCGGAACTGACTCCCCTCTTATGATCCGCCAAAAGGGCACTGCCTTTGGTCAGGGCGTCCTGATTGAGTGTCCTTACGCTGGTGCAAACACCCAGGGGTGGGGAATGCGTGTTGACAGTACTAAAGAGTTAGTATTCCAGGCATTTCAGCTTGATGGTAACGGTAATCTTGTAAATGGAACTTGGAACAATCCAGGTTTTGGTCGAGGCTATTTATCTGACGCCACAGATGTAGGCCAGATCACATTTACAGGACAGCATAGATCTCTACCAGCAGAAGGAACAGTTGCAGACTTTCAAAACAAAGTCGGTCTAATCGTTGTTTCTACAGGCAAGTATGCCTCAATGACAGAAGAAGATATCACCATAAATGACGCGATGCCAAAGGTAGAGATTTCTTCCAAAGCAAATGATAAAAAAGTATTTGGCGTCGTCTCTAATGTTGAAGATGTTGACAGCGATGAGAGAAGATTTCAGCTTGGTCTTTGGGGCTCATCAATGGATAAGCCTGAAGGTGATGATCGCGTTATCATTAACTCTGTAGGGGAAGGTGCAATGTGGGTAACAGATATCAACGGCAACCTTGAGAACGGTGACTACATCACAACCTCAGACCTCCCAGGGTATGGTATGAAGCAAGACGACGATCTACTTCACAACTACACAGTCGCCAAGATCACGATGGACTGTGACTTCGATCTCAACTCCACCGAGTATCGTTGCGAACAGATCGGTCCTTATAAGCGTGCCTTCGTCGGAGTTACATACCACTGCGGATAAAAAATACAAATCTAGTTTCAAGACTTCAACCCGCCTATGTTCCATAAGCCGAGCTTAGGCGGGTTGAACGCTTTTCAGGTGACTAAATTATAAACATTTTGTCTTGAATGCAATACAATTAGTCATAAATACCAAGGAGGTATAAATGGCTAAGAAAGTTTATAAGTTACACGATGAAGTGATCAGCGAAGTTGCTCGCTCTTTGCAGAGAGCTCTACTGACAGGAACTGATATTGTTGATCATCTGCGTCAGATCGAGCTAAACGTTCAGCGCGGCGAAAGTAACGTAACGCTATCAGAAGCGTTTGTCAAGCGCCAGACTGAGAACGACGATAGAATGGTTGAAGAAGCTGAGACTCTCAAGCTTGAGTCTGAGTAATAGGCGCAAAAGATGTCTTCTGATAGATTAGATGCTATCTTCTTTCTTCAAGAAAGATTTATGGAACAGCTGTCTGAGCACAAAGAACCTTTGCCTTCTTGGCCCGTCGATCCTTCTGACAAGAAGGCGCAGCAGTTTATTCGAGATATTATTCATCGAGGAACTGAAGAGTCTTTTGAAGCGCTCTTGCATCTTAAGAACTGGAAGCCTCACAAGCACACTGAAAATAAAGAATTTGATCGAGATGAATTTCTCGAGGAGATGATTGACGACTTCACTTACAAACTTGAAGCGTTGATCTTAATGGGTTATGAGCCACAAGAATTTTTTGACGCATTTTGTAAAAAGAATAGAAGAAATCTGGACCGAGTCACAGGAGAGTACTGAGCTACTTGATTACCTGTTTAAGACACAGCGAGAATTCTCTTCTAAATTCATAGATCAAGAAAATCTTTCTCTAGAGCAAAAAGAGCGCCTCACACAAGAGTTTGCGCTAGCACTTCACAACGAAGTTTCTTCACTCGTTCGAGAGATTAATTTTAAGCATCACGCAAATGAACGCAAGTCAGTCGTCAAAAACTCTATCCTGTTTGAAGGAATAGATTGTTTTCGATATATTCTTGCAATTATGAATCTATGGGGATTCTCGCCAGAAGAGTTTCTAGAAGCGTTCAATGACAAAGCCGCGTACTTAGATATAAAGTATGACAGTGATCAAGAGTGGGAAGGTCAACCCGTAATTCTAGTAGATGTAGATGACGTAGTTGCAAACTTTAGAGGAGGGTACGCTGGCTATTTAAATTCTCTTGAAGGTGTAAGCGTAGACGTAAACTCTAAAGAATATTACTTTACTGAAGGTGTCCCAAGAGATCGATATAACCCAGAGTTAATATTTCAAGATTTTATTGAAGAGCGTTATCTTAGGGGCTTAGAGCCAGAAAAGGACATGATCGAAGCAGTAAATCAGCTTTATGACAAAGGGTACTGGATTCATGTTCTTACCGCCCGCCCGGACTGGAATCAAACTTGCAAATATGATTCTTACACTTGGCTAGCTAAGTCTGGCCTTAAGTTCCACAGAGTTTCATTTTCTCCTGAGAAGATGATTTGGGCAGCTAAGTCTAAATACTACGATCACGATGCAATTATTTGTGCGATTGATGACTCTCCTAAGCATTCTAGAGAATATGCTAAGCACGGAATACCGGTTATTGTACCAGTGAAATCTTACAACGAAGAGCTTCGTGGAGTGGATAATATCCACATGGTCGAAGAAGGAATTGAAGTACCTGAGATTGTATTAAACTTTAAGAGATAGTGCATATTTAATTCCGAGAGGAATTTTCATGTATAAGCTCCCGTATCTGACTGATATCAGAGAGAAAATAGACAAGAAAATAAAGAACGACCCTGATTTTTACGACAACGTAAGAGTAAAAGGTCTTCGCTCAGATATTGCTGACCTGTTAAAAGATATGAGAAAATGGGTTGATAGCAAAGATAGAAACCAGGTTTTAGCAAAAAATAAAACCTATTTACCTACGAAAGAGTCAAATCAGCAAGTGAATGGATTTATCCAGCGCCATGCAGATATAGTTGACACAGCAAAAAGGCTAGGAATCCATGAAGACAAAGCTTGAAGTTAAAAAACCAATCCAGGAAGTTTTTCCTGACGCAAGCAAAGGCGATTGCGATGTTTTCGCAGTTTTTGATTTTGATGAGACTATTGCCATCACAAATTCTTTGGTTCACGTTGTTGACAGTAAAACAAAGGAAAAACTAAGATCTTTCACGCCCGACCAGTATGCTGTCCAGTTCGGCACGGGTGAAGACAAGCTCGCCGAAAATGAAGAATTTGACTATTCGGAGTTTGATGATGTCGATCCAGATTCTACTGATGTTACTCCGGTTTTTGAGATTCTTAAGAGCGTAGTAAAGTGTGGAGCTTCTGCTGCAGCAATTTTAACTGCAAGGGGTAAAGAAGCCCAAAAACCCATCAAGGACTTTCTAGCTAAGTTAGGTGTAAGACTCCAGGTTGTTCATGGTGTTGACAGCGCGCTAGGTTCTGCAAAAGCAGAAAGATTCAGAGGGTATGCAAAGCAGTTCAACCCCTCGACAATGCATTTTTATGAGGATTCAGACTCTAACAGAGCAGCTGTTGAAGAGATGGTCAGGAGCTCTAAAGATTTCGACGGTATTGATGTTTATCTTCACAATGTAAAAAAAGGGCATAAGCAGCCTTCTGGTCATGTTAACGTTACTTATGAACCCCCAGTTGAGCCAGACAATCCGATGGTCAAGGAAGCTAGAGACAAGACAGCTAATCTTATTGTTGAGGCTCTCACCAATACGGATGTCCGTCGAATTGAATCAATTGCTCGAAGAGAGATAAGAGCTTATCTCCAGCAAAATCTTGAGAAAAAAGTAGTGAATTTCATCCAAAAAGAACTCAAGGGAAAAGAGAGTGAGAAGGTTATCAAGAATATTGCCTCTAAGATGATCGTGGATCTCTACAGATCGCTCTGGATAAAGAGATCTTTTTGGGAAAGTGATATCAAATAAGGTTAAACATTCAAGCAATATGTGATAATATTTTTTATGCTTTCATAGGAGATATTACAGCATGCCCCAGAATCCCAAGCTTAACCCAGTTAATTTACCAATGCCGCTTCGTTTCGGTGAAGAACCCCAGACTGAATTTGTCAATGACCTTGATGCGCTTCGCGTTGAGCTTGTCGACAGTCCTACTGGTGAACAAATTAGAAATGTTGCGTATCGTTATGTGAAGGCAACTTGGGCCGACTCTCCTGAACAAACTGATCCCTTGAATGCCACTCAAAGAGAACTGAGCGAAACCCTTGAAGACGTGATGCAGTTTCGAGCACTTCCAGCTGGAATGGAAGCTATGAGCTTTACATTCTTAATCAGCGGAATCGATCTGCAGACCGTCACTCATTTAATCCGCCACCGCGCAGGCACCTTTGCTGCTCAGTGCACCGGCGACCGATGGCAATCACATAGTCGCGCCCTGGCCCCTGCTGCTATTCAAAACAGTCCAGAAATCTATAACCGCTGGAAGGACCACGTTGAGGCAGGCAAACAGCTGTATGCAGATATGATCGATACCAGGGAGATCTCGATTATGGATGCTAGGACCATTCTTCCGAGAGCCATCGAAACCTTTTATTATGCTCGGTTCAATCTGAAAGATCTAATCGGTTTTATTCGGCAACGCTGCGACAAGCAGATTCAACCCGCTGCTGATAATATCATGGCCGCCCAGATGGCGCTTGAGGTGTGCAAGGTAATTCCTGAGGCTGCAGCTGTGATTGGCACCCGAACTTTGACTGGACCAGCTATGCATTACGTTCGAAATATGAGAGCAGGAACTGGCACTAACCTTTACTGGCCAGATGCAGATACTGATGAAAAAATTGAGTATCATCCGAATGACACTATTTATCAAGCTGAGAGAGATGACGTCAACGGTACTAATCCTCCTGCCGATGAAACGGGTGAGAATAGCAAGTTTAGACAGCACTGGAACAACCTCCTCCGACAAATCAGTGATATTGAAATGGCCCATCGAGATCGAATGGGCCAGTAAATTGCCGTATGTGAATAAAAATACTTCTAGAAGAAGAATGCTTATTTACAACTCTATCAATAAGGGTCTAACATTTCGAGATGTTAATGACGCTTTAAAGACAGCAAAAGAGAAAGCTATTGCTGAACCAGAATTTATTGTTTGGGAAAATTATCTTTTCCCAATAGCAAAATCAGATACTCTTTTATACCAAGGTATAATAGAAGAAGGCTTAGATATTTCTCAAGTTGGTGCTCTGTTGTGGAAAAGATCTAAAAAGTCAGGGATTTCATAGGACATCTTAAATGACTCTCAAAGAACTAGATTTACATGGGATGAACCATGACTGGGCAAGAAAAGTTGTGATTTCTTGGACTAAAGAAAATCTACCACCCTATAAAATAATAACAGGAAATTCGAACGGCATGGAAAGAATTGTCAAAGAAGTCTTAGGTAAGAAGTATGATCTTAGCTATGAGAGTGAATATAATTTAGGAGCATTAATTGTTACCCCCAGATAAAAATAACCCAGAGATTATGCAGCTTATGTTTATGGCTGCAATGATCGAACTAGAAGAACTCAGAAGAAAAAATAGTTTATACTCTATTCTTTTGCCCTTTATGCTAACTATAGGTGTTGGAATCGGCTACTTCATTGGCCGAGGATAAATTAGGAGAAATAATGAAAGTCTATATCGCATCACCATTCTTTAACCCGAAGCAAGTAGAACAAGTCGAATTCATGAAAGATTCTTTGACTGCTACTGGCCACGAGTATTTCAGCCCCAAGGATTTTTTCGTCCTAAAGCCGAATGCAACCCAAGAAGATCGAACAAAAATCTTTGAAGTCAACTGTGAAAAGATCCAGTGGGCTGATTTTGTTCTGTGCAATACTGAAGCTAAGGATCTTGGAACGATTTGGGAAGCAGGATATGCTTACGGAATCAATAAGCCAGTTGTTTTCTTTGCTGAGGGTTTACCCGATGGGAAGTTTAACGTGATGCTCAGCGAGGCAGGAAAATCAGTAAACACAACTCGTGATGATATGATCGATTACCTAGACCGTGTAAGTGATGCGGGAGAGCTTATAATTGAACAGTACACGGGATTTACACAGTAGATATGAAATACGAACTCATTTCAGAAGAAAACGCTGATCAATTTAGCAGCAAGTCAGAGCTACCTAATCTTCTTATGTATCCGATAAAAAAGATCGATGAAAACATATACCAAGTTGGGAAAAAAGAGACAGTTGTTTTTTGGGGCACTGAAAATGGGGTAAATCTTAAGACTAGAAATGTTTCCCTGAAACCTATCGGTAGTTTTGATGGAAAGCTCGAAGAAGCGCTTGAGGTGCTGAAATCATCGCTGCCTCCCTCGCAAGCTTTTTTGATTTATGTTGAGGGAAATAATATCTGCCGGGAAATGGTCCCGCTTTTTAGGAATTAATAATATGGATATCAATAAGACAAAAGACATTTTAATCGAAGCCTATGAGCAACTCTCGTCATTTTCTAAGTCGATGAATTTTCTTGGAATCAACGATGATGATTTTAATTTTGATTTTGAGTGGATAGAGATGTGTATCGGTTTGTGCGAAGTATATGAAAGATCAGATAATGAATTTGTAAAAATGCGATCGATCAAAAAGCTTAGACTCTTAATGGAGCAAGATGAAGATGAAATGCAGCTTTCTTTTAACTTTGATGACAAAAGCAATCCTGTGCAATCCAGTATTAGGATTAGTAATGATCCTAACAGTACTGTCGACATCGCGTCAATTGAGTTTGAGAACGTTAATTTTTAATGCCTGTTGACAGAAAGCCTATTTTGAATGATCCAGAAATTATTTGGCCAGGCTCAATTGTGAAAATCAGGAATACTAGGAAGATAGGAACTGTTTTGCACTCCAATTGTTACGGATCAACTTATACTGTCCAGCTGCCCGACGGCACCAACGTTACTCTTTCAAAACATGAAGTGAAAGAAAAAAAATGAAAATTGTTATTACAGGCGAAGCAGGGTTTATTGGAGCCAATCTACCTGCATCTTTTGCTAACCTGGGACATGAGTTTGTCTCTTTGTTGAACTATAAAGACTTAGCATGTCTTGACACAGGAGAACCCTGTGTTTATAGAAATTCTGAGCAGGCTTGGGCTGACACGCTTCGAGATGAGAATATCGATCTTGTTGTTCACAATGCTGCTGTTGTTGGGACTGATGTTGTCGCTTTGCAACCTGAAGAATCAACTCTTTCTAACGTATCTGGTACATACAATATATGCCGAGCAGCGGAAAAGATCGATATTCCAGTGTGTTATATCGGAACCACAGTGATTTATAACACGGGCGCATATCAGTACCAGAAGATACATGAGCATTCCGATCGCCTCCCAAAGACGTTGTATGGAATCCAGAAATTAGCAGCAGAAAACATTGTAACTTCCATGACTCGTCGCCACAACATAATCAGACCCTTGTTTGCTTATGGCGGCGTAGGAGATATGAACAGCTTGATTTCTAAGACCTTTTATGCTGCTACAACTGGGGCAAAAGATATTGACATGTTTTTAGATCCTTCAAAGATCAAGGACTATATGCATGTTGAGGATTTTTGTGATGCAGTAGCTCTTGCCTGTCATAATCAATCCTGGTCAGATGACTTTAATGTCGCGGCTCAAAATCCCTATAACACCCTTGAGATCGTTGAAATAATGGAAAAAACGTCAGGATTAGATCTCAAGCCTCACATCAAGTGGCACCCAAAGACCGACTATCTCGGCAATCATCAATTAGATTCTTCTAAATTTAGAGGTAAGTTTAGCTGGGAACCCCGATATTCGCTTGAGTCAGGAATTCAAGCTGCTTGGGACTCAATCAAGACATCTCAAAATCCAGACTACAACCCGCTTAAATATCTAAATGAAGCAAAAGAAAAAGGCGTAGATCTAACCCAGTTCTACTGATCGGAGCGACATATGTCGAGTGTACTATCGGCTTAAAAATATTGCTCTAACCAGAGCAGAAAACAAACATAGCTATCATGTTGCAGCATGTATCTCAATAGGAAAAAGACGATACTACGGATGGAATAGCTATAAAACCTCTCCTCGCGCAAAGAGAAGACTTTATTGCAAGTCTCTAGGTCGACATGTGTTTACAAGCTGCATGCATGCAGAGATGCACGCAATGATCAGGGCTATTTCACAGAATGAAGATCTTTCTAAAGCAAAGATGAAAATCGTAAGAGTGAGGAAAGACGGCGAGTTTACTATGTCTAAGCCTTGTAAGCACTGTCAACAAATGATGCAGGAATTCTGCATAAATCCCAAGAATGTTTCTTACACTGACTGGGATGGCACTATTCAAAATTTAATTTCATGGGACAAATATGACGAAAGAGATACCTGATAACGTAATTCCTTTTCCAATGCATAGAGTGCAACCAGAAAAGCAAGAAATGTCGTATCACCAGATCGCTTATGATACTTCGCCAGAAGATCTTTCGAACAAAGAGTTAGTATTTTGCATTAATAATACTGCTCTCTGCTTGCTAGGCGATGCTTATGACGAGAAATTCTGGTCTAGAAGAATTGCGGCACTGATGAAGCTAGGCATAGCTCTTGACCATCCGTCTATTCGAGATGTGTTCCCGGATATCGAAGAAACTGATACAATTATCTTTGAAAAAGATAGATTTGATGTTTGCGTGACAAGAGGCAAGGAAGTTATTTCTGTAATTGAATTAAAATGCCTTGCAGATTTAGGTGAAAATCAGCTTCAAAGATATACAGAAAAATTGAAAAAGAAAAAGTCACCCGGTGCGTCTAGATTTGTTGTGTCTTTGTTTGATCTAGACATAGCTCAAATACCCAGCCCTTGGTACGAGCTAGGATTGACTTATTTTTCTACTGCTTTTGCTGACCTAGCAGACGCGCTTATAAAAAATCCAGAGATCGCAAATGATTTTAATAACTGTCATGACTTTCTAGTCTTAATAAGTGAGTTAATATACAGGTTCAATACTTTGATGAATGACTTTGCTGAGAACGAAAACGGGATGGATGAGATGAAACCCTTAGTACAAAATACTGGATTTTTTAAACCCTTCGATAGAATTGTAAAAAGTTATGTAGCAGCTAAGGCTATGCGATTACTAGCAGCAGAAAACCAGGATGCTGAACTAGTATCTGGAAACACAAACGGCAACAACTTTTTTAATATAAGTACTTCCATCGCTGGCGTTGATGTAGGAATTCAATATCAAAATAATGCAGTAAAGCTATATCGAAACTCTTCTAAGAGCACACCTTTTATTGATGATAAAGTTCTCAAAATTGCTGAGGATATCACGGGAAAGAAAGGGAAATTCTCTACTGATCGAGGCAAAGGGTTTAGGTCTATTCGTCTTAATGAAAGAGGGAAGCCCGCTGATGTGTGGTCACTAGACGGAAAATCAGAAGTGATTGAATTAATATTGAGATCTATTCGCGATCTTAACAAAGCATAAGCCTGTTATAAACTATTCTAAAATAAGATAAAATCTAAAATATGATTACGCAAGATTCCTGGATCCAATATTTTCCATACGAGACGCCTCGCCCTGTGCAGATTGATGCCATCAATCGCGTTTTAAACACATTTTTAAACACAAAAAAGAAGTTTGTTATCGCGGAGATGGGCACAGGTTGCGGAAAGTCTGCAATTGGTGTTACTGTTGCACGTTATTTACGAGAGAATGTAAAATCTCAATCTGAAGAATACTTGCCTGGAGCATACTTTGTTACTACACAAAAAATCTTACAAGACCAGTATGTGAAGGACTTTGGCGGCTACGGGCCAATGAGAAATATTAAATCCTCTAGTAATTACCAATGTAAGTTCCATACACAAAACTCTTGCTCAGAGTCCCAGGCTCTACTAAGAACTGCAGAAAGAGATAGCAAGTTTTTCAAAGTATGTTCTGGGGGATGTGTTTACCGAAAAGCAAAAGAAGCGTTCCTAAAATCCTCAGAGTCAGTTGTCAACTTTCCTTATTTTTTAACTGAAGCAACTTATAGCGGAAAAATCACTCCAAGAAACTTTTTGGTTTTAGATGAGGTTCACAACGCTGAGGATGAACTATCAAGATTTATTGAAGTAACAATCTCTGAGCGATTCGTTAAAAATACTTTGAAGATGAAATGGCCAGGAGATCAAACACAATTCCAGTCATTTAGCTGGATTAAGAATGATTATTTCCCGAAAGTTAAAGACCGGCTAAGTCACATTGAGGGAATACTTAAAAAGTTCGATGGCTTAAAAGATAAGCTAGATGAGTTCGCTGGATTCGCCAAGCAACACGATATGCTTAAGTCTCATGTCGATAGATTGTCTACGTTTATTCGTCATTACGACAAGGAAAATTGGGTGTGTGAATTTGTTGCGCCCTTTGCCCGATCATTAGCTAAAATCATTTTCAAGCCTGTGGATGTATCTAAGTTTGCTAATGACTACTTGTTCCGCCTAGGAAATAAAGTCTTGATGATGTCTGCTACTATTGTAAATCATAAATCATTTTGCAGATCCCTAGGTGTACCTAAAGACAATGCAGAGTTTATCAGTACACCGTCTCCATTCCCGACAGCAAATCGCCCTATTATTGAGTTATTAGTTGGAAAGATGAACGCGAAAGAAATAGATAACACTCTTCCTTTGATCGCTAAGACAGTAGAAGAGATTTTAAAGATGCATCCAAATGAAAAGGGTATTATTCACTGTCACACGTTTAAGATCGCCAAGTATCTTTGGCATAATGTGCGCCATGACGGTGATAGGCTTCTCATTCACGACTCAAATGACCGAGAAGAAGTACTCGAAAAACACATGCATATGTCAAAACCCACAGTTCTGCTTAGCCCGTCAATGGCTGAAGGTGTAGATCTTCGAGGAGACTTCTCTAGGTTTCAAGTAATCTGCAAAGTACCGTTTCCTTACCTCGGGGACAAGGTAATAAAGAAGAGGATGTCCAAGTGGCCTGAGTGGTATCCTACCAGAACAGCCAAGACAATTGTCCAGGCAGTGGGAAGAAGCGTAAGGTCATCTGAAGATCACGCAGTTACGTATATACTGGATGAGGGCTGGAGATATTTCTACAGCAAGCACCGTGACTATTTCCCGCAAGATTTCAGAGAATGTTTGCAAAGGTACTAGCGCGTGGTCATCTCGGAGCGTGATAGAGAATTATTAGTCACCATCCGAACCGGAGATCTATTATCTCTAAATCCAGTAAAAAAAGATAATCTAACACTCATGCCCTGTCTTTGGCACCCAATCAACGTGATTGTTTGGCAGGAAGATATGAGTTTTTTTTATGACGGTCTTTATTCTGAGATAACCTCGGGCGTTGTAGTCAAAAAACATCTTTACTCTTCATGGCACGGAAAACTGTTCCAGGGGGTTGAAATTTTGACTTCAATGGGAACAGCAAAGCTAGCAGTTTTCGACCTAAAAAACGTTGACATCCAGACGTTAAAAGATCCACACCAGCCTATTTAAACCGGATGAGGAAAAATAGCGGTTTCCTCCAGCACTAAATCAAAGATGTTTTAGCACCCACCTGCCTTTTGGCAGGTTTTTTTATTTTCGGGAAGAAATACTTACCTAAGCTATGTTTTATTTTTCCGACGAAATATTTCGCCAGTCTTCATATAAAGATCTGTACTTTGGGAAAATCCTAAAGAAGATCAACAGTGAGATCTATGATGATCCATCATTCAACTGCCCAAGAATAAAGAACCTTCTGGAAGATATATCAGTAGTAAGCTCAGAGATAGAAGCCTATGCAATAAAGCATAGCCTGCAGGCATTAACCTATGAGCTGAAAGAAAAGATCACGCAGATTAATGATACTGCAAAACGTCTCGGGGTTTATCCCGACTAGGATACTTATTTTTGTATGATCACTTTTATTTTAATACTCTTGATTTTAATTGGTGTGCATGAGCTCGGCCACCTGGTTGTAGGCAAATTACTTAAAGTGCACGCCGACGAATTCTCCATCGGGTTTGGGCCAGCCATTCTTAAGAAGAAGTGGAGAGGTACCACGTGGAAGCTCGCCGCACTCCCTTTGGGAGGCTATGTGCGATTCAGGGGTGACAAAGACTTAGAGTCTAATGACCCAACATCTTTCTGGGGTTGCCCACCGTGGAAGAGAGCAGTAATTGCTTTCGCCGGCCCAGCTGTAAACCTAATCTTCCCATTCTTTCTTTACTTTTTTTATGCGTGGGGGCACGAGGTTCCTCGGGGCCCAAATGATATTCCTCCCCCGCCTGGGGCAATCATTGCGACAATCGACGCCTCCCGAGCAGTAGATATTTCCTGGAGAATCACAACTGATATGTATGGCCAGATGTACGACGGGCTCAAGTTGATGGTTACCAAGCCACCCACAAAAGACACAATGGGCGGCCCGGTCATGATCTACGAGATGTCGAAAGCAGCAGAAGAAACAACTGTAAAACAGCGAGATCTTGGGCATATCATCGACTTACTGGCAATGCTCAGCATTAATCTAGGGTTCTTAAATCTACTTCCGATCCCTGTGCTTGATGGCGGCCACATTGTAACGTCAGGAGTTGAGATAGCGATCAGAAGAAAAATTGGAATCAAGGCACGCATGCGCCTTGCGCTAATAGGTGTAGTGTTTTTATTGTCGATAATGGCGTTTGCAATATATTCTGATGCAGTCAGATACTTTATGTGAGAAAATAATGAAATACTTAAAGGCGGCAGCAGTGATTTCTGCATTAATTGCAACAGTTTTTTTTGCAACAATGATCCGGAGGCCAGCAGATCTTATTATAAGTGGCCACCAAAACACCTGGGTAGATCATTATGCGAATATTTCACTCCAAATAGTTCCAAGAGATGGGCTAGCTCTCAAAAAAGACGCGCCTCTCAAAGTCAAGGTTGAGACTACACTCAATTTATCTACAGCCTACCCAGAAATCGTAGCAACAAAGAAAAATTTTGTGCAGAATATTGCTACTTTTAATATTCTTGTAAAGGGAGAAAAAAAAGGCCCAGGCCTTGTCACTGTGAAAGTGACGTATTTTCTCTGTTCAGACACAGTCTGTCAAAGATTTGAAGACGTAATTGATCATTCAATTTATGTGAAAAAAAGATAATAAAAACAACACTTTTTTTGCTTAGATAATTTATTCCCAATATTTAAGAATGATAGAAGACTAGAGGAATTACATCCAGGCGAGGTGTTTATGGATGAGTGGTTTGAGTAATATCTCAATAGGCGTACCACTCATATAGCAAGGGAACTATCGTAGTTCAAGAATTTTATTTACTGAAGGAAAAAACATGAATCCAACAAACTTAACTTCTGGTGTCAATAGAGTAACTGTTACCACTACCGCCCCAACTCAAATCACTGACGGCGTAGCAGATGATGCCAATATCGCAGGTATGTTCATCTACACCCGGGTTCCAGTCCGCATCTGGCAAATGAACAATGCTAATGCCTGGTCTGAGCTGGACGTCCTCACAGGTGCTTCAGGCTCAAGAATTGTTACAGTCTACTTTGACGCAACTGATGTCACCAGAATATTCCTGCAGTCGATGGGCGCAGATGGCGCCTTGGTCCGAGTGGTCCGCCGTGAAGAAGCTGCATCTGTGGTGCAGCAGGACGGTGTCAATAATCGGGTCGTTGGCGGCACCGGAGTCGGACCACAAGGTCCTGCTGGTCCTGCTGGTGCAGACGGTGCAACAGGCCCACAGGGCCCAGCCGGCCCCTCCGGAGGTGGCCTAACAGCCAATCATATTCACACCGGAAGCTTGACAATCGACATCCCGGGTCCAACGACAGGGTGGTGTGTTTCACCTGAAATCTTCTATAAGGCCGACTGGGCAGCGATGTCCTGGGAAGAAAGGGTTGGATACGATAATCCAAGCAGTACAGGTCTGATCGCTAACGTAACATCCACACATTCAGGTAATATTACTTCTAATATCTACGTAGGCGGCCAACAATTCAGCAACCCCCCCATATCACCAGGATATCACCCAGCTTATGTGACCTCCATAAACTACGGTTGGGCCCCGATTCATGGGGAAAAAGACTTTCGATTTCTCAATAGGCTCAATGGTGGTGTCGATTTCCATACCTGGCACGACTCGGAGCTGATATTCCAAGATTCAAATCCAAGATTTTATACTTTTGGTCCCATGGGCGGCGGCCCAAAAGGCCCCAAGATAGAAGTAACAGGATCCTTGATTATGTCACCTCGCTCCAATATTTTTATTGGAGATCCGAGTGCCAGCGGCTTCTCTGAGTACCCAGAATATTGGAACGCCGGCACTCCAGATGCCCTGTTTTTAAGCCAGCATATGTTTGTCAACAACTCTAACGACACTTACTATCAGTTCGGCGACAAACGCTCTTACATGCAATTCGCCAGTCAATCTTATATTGATTTTAGGAACTCTCACTTACACCTCTACACCTATTCTTCTTCGTCACCCTCCGCCAAATTTACGTTCATGATTGCTGATCCTGATCATCCCGACAATTATTACAAGAAAATCGAGCATACGATGATTGATGGTTTCGGAAAAGTTAATTTACCTTCCGGTACTATATGTCACGACCTAAACTTGGGAGGAGATGAACCTCCCGTGGAAGGCCTCCATAGATCTCCACTTGTGATCCGACAACAAGGTCACGCCTTCCAAGATGGCATCGCTCTCACATGCAATTATGGGGCAGATAAGCAAGGCTGGGGCATGCGAAGCGACAGCTCTAGAGAGCTTGTATTCCAAGCGTTTCAACTCGACGGCAACGGCGATTTAATTGACGGAACTTACAATGATTCATCTTTTGGACGAGGCTATCTCTCCGATGGCACTGACGTAGGCCAGATTACTTTTACAGGGCAGCATAGATCACTTCCAGCTGCAGGCACAGTCGCAGACTTTGAAAACAAGGTCGGCCTAATTGTAGTTTCGACAGGCAAGTACGGATCGATGACTCCCGAAGATATCACTGTCAATGATGCCATGCCAAAGGTAGAGCTTTCCTCTACAGCAAATGACAAGCGTGCCTTCGGCGTCGTTTCTAATGTTGAAGATGTTGATAGCGATGAGAGAAGATTCCAGCTTGGTGCCTGGGGATCGTCTATGACAAAACCTGATGGTGATGACCGCGTCATCATTAACTCTGTAGGCGAAGGTGGCATGTGGATAACAGATATCAACGGCAACCTTGAGAACGGGGATTACATCACAACGTCAGATCTTCCAGGATATGGTATGAAGCAAGATGGTGTTCAGCTCTGCAACTACACAGTCGCAAAGATCACAATGGACTGCGACTTCGATCTCAATTCTACTGAGTATCGCTGCGAGCAACTCGGTGCCTATAAGAAGGCATTCGTTGGTGTGACATATCACTGCGGATAAGATAATTTCCTAACAAAGTTAAATACACGCTAGATCTTGGAAATGTGACAGTTGACGTAACGTGCTTCTATGCTCAGGCACGATCTGCAAGAGATATGATGCTACGATCAGGCATCCTGTCTATGTCAAAATAATTAGCACCAGCTTTTCTTTAAAAAGAAGAATAAACTTAACATAGCTCTTGACCAGAAAAATCAGCAGTTTTTTGTATTCAAAAAATACTGAAGCGATTATCTAGAAACATCATATGTAATATTATATTCACAGCCCGTGGCAATGTTGCTGCGCCTATTAATATTCTACTGGAGATGTAACATGAACTTAACACAATTACCCAACGCAGGTGTAAGCAGGGACACGGCAACAACCGCCGCCCCCGCAGGCCTTGTTGGAGTCGCTGAAGCGCTTAATCAAACAGGCGTCTTCATTTACTCAAAATCTGCAGTTAAAATTTGGACTTACAGCAACGATGCTTGGTCTGAAGCTATTTCCCTTTCTGGAGCTGCTGGCTCAAGAACTCACACTGTCGATTGGGCCACCGCAGATCGACTTTGGATACAGTCCCTGGAAGCAGGCTCTGTAACAGTTAGAATGGTCGCGCAGACTGTCGCGCTCGGAGCAGCACAGCTCGGAAGCCCAGTTAGCACATGGGCTAGCCTTACAGACACTCCAAGCGATTTCGCAGGTCAATCTGGAAAGTATGTAGTAGTAAAAGACGACGAGACCGGCATTGAGTTTGTCACTGGCTCCGGTGGTGGCGCCCCAGCCGGATCCCACGGCCAGATGCAGTTCAACAGCTCGAGCTACATGGCTGGTTCTCAAGCTTACTACGATAGTGCAAACGCTAACATAGGAATTGGAACATCAAACTTTGCAGACAATTCAAACACTACTCTAGCTATTGCAAATGGAACACCCCCATCTTCTGGGTACGATGGTCAATGTGCCTTATATGCTAAGGATGTCGAAACAGCAGCCTCAAGTGCAAATTTAATACTCACGTTTAACGGCACTAATGGAGATACTTCAGTAGCTGATTTGAGTGGAAATGGTCACGCGCTTACAAGAAAAGGAGTCGCAGTACTTACGACCGCAGACAAAGTTTTTGGTACAGCTGCACTTGATATTCCCGATACAAATTCAGGTTTTCAAGCTGATGCGCACACCGACTTTGCTTTTGGGACAGGTGACTTTACAGTAGAAATGTGGGTAAAGGGTAACGATACTTCGTGGGGGTTTTACAATTCAAAAGGTGGCGAAGGATATCAGTTTGGTATCTTTGTAGCAAACAGCACATACTCTGTTTACAAAGGCGGATGGCAAAACTCTGGGGTCGCTTACGACCCAGATTCTTGGGTGCACGTTGCACTTGTAAGATTTAGTGGAGCATCTTACTTCTATGTAAACGGAAATCAAACAAACACTTGGATTGATACAACTGATTATACTGACAACACTCCAATGATTGGAAACTACTACGCTTCGAACAATACATGGGACGGCCAAGGAAAAATTGATGATTTGAGGATTATAAAAGGCACAGCAGCTTATACAGGAAACTTTACACCTCCTGCACAGAGCCACGCAGAAACTCAGAGCTACAGTGAGCTTTATGTTATGGATGAGTCAGGAAATGAAACAAATATTTCTCCTCATAATGACAACGGAGAGTGGGAGTTCTTTTCAAGAAACGCCAAGACAGGAAAATGTGTTAGAATTAACATGGAAAGAGTTTTAAAAAGATTAGAAGAGCTCAACCCGGGTGAAAAATTCATCGAAATGTGGAACGAAAATTCGACCCCGGAGCTTACTAGCTTCGATCATAGCAATCCACCAGAATAATTTTCTGAAAAATCTGGTCTTCAAGGAGCCTGCCCATGTGGCAGGCTTTCTTGTGTAAATTGCACTTCCGCTGCGTATAATAGATGCAGGAGAAACAATTGTCATTCAAGAATTTTAAATCCCCCGATAGATTCGTCGGTCTGCACGGACATTCAGGCTTCTCGACATATGACGGGCTAGGATATCCCTCGGATCATATTGATTTCGTACTTGAGAATCAAATGGACGCTTGGGCGCTAACAGATCATGGTCATGGGTCAGGTCTTGCACATGCCCACAAACATTTTGAAAAGATGAAAAAAGCAGGTAGGAAATACCGACAGGTTTACGGTGTTGAGTTCTATTTCGTCGAAGACTTAGATGAGTGGAAGCGACAATATGAGGGTCATCGTGATCGTATCAAGGCATCGCGAGATGCAAAAAAAATCGAGTCTCTATCCACTACTGATGTAAACGCTGACAATGAAGATGAACTCATGTCTGAAGGACATACGATTGAAAACGAGGATGAGACAAAGGAAGGGTCAAAAGGCAAGCCGGAGTGGATGCGCCGGTATCATCTAGTTGTAACTGCCCGAACCCCAAAAGGTCTAGCTAACTTATTCACGCTTGTTAAGAGAGGGTTTCGAGATGGGTTTTATCGGTTTCCAAGAATCGATTTCAAGATGCTCAAGGAGTACGGGGAAGGATTGAATGTTTCATCCGCTTGCGTAGGAGGAATCTTCAGCGGCCGAACATTTCAAGAGTTTCCCGACCTTGCTTTTAATGAACTGGGTCCTGAGTTACTAGATGACCCGGCAAAGAAAAAGCGCTTGATGACTACGCTTGAGAATCTTACAGATCGCTTCGTTGATTGCGTGGGACAAGATAACTTCTTTTATGAACTCCAGTTTAACAAGCTCACTGCCCAACATATGGCAAACCGCGCCCTGCTTGAACTCCATGATCAAACTGGGATTAAACTTATCACTACATGTGATTCTCATTATCCGACTCCAAACAAGTGGGAAGCCAGGGAGCTTTATAAGAAGTTAGGCTGGATGGGAAAGGAGATGACTCCTTTGCCAGAGTTTGAAGAGCTCAAATGCGAGCTATACCCCAAGAACGCCTCACAAATCTGGGATGAGTTTGAGCACGGCTGGAATCAATACGATTTTTATAAAGGTCGCGAAGAGTTAGTAAGCAATAGCATTGAACGCACCCACGATCAAGTCTGGGATCGATATGAGGATATGTGGGTAGATTCAAAGGCTAAGCTGCCGAATTACGCGCAGCCTCAAAAGAGTCATCCCTGCTACCCTTCTGCGCCCGACGAAACACCCTTCCAGCAACTAGCACTAAAAGTAAAGAATGCAATGATCAGCACTGGCCTAGCAGCTAAGCCTGAATATGTTGCTCGTGTTAAGGAAGAGCTGGACGATATCAAGTTCCTTGGGTTTGAGAATTACTTCTTGACTATGCATGACGTGTTTCACATGGCTGCGGAAAAAACCCTGTTTGGACCGGCTCGAGGTTCTGGTGGCGGTTCCCTTGTTAACTTTCTTTTAGGGATCACCCAAATCGATCCAATTCCGTATGGTCTGCTCTGGTCACGCTTCCTCGGCCGCCACAGGACTTCTTGGCCAGACATCGATTCAGATGCCGGAGATCGTGATGCTTTGATCGACGCAGCTAGAGAGCTATTTGGTGAAGACGCAGTTATTCCTGTGTCTAATTTCAATACACTTAAACTCAAGTCGATTGTTAAAGATGTTGCTAAGTTTTATGATGTTCCTTTTCAAGAGGTAAATGCTCTTACTGGGCCTCTCCAGTCTGAAGTCGAGCCTCACGCTCGCGACGCCAATACTGAGAAATCTGTGTTCGTGCTTACGCACGAGGACTGCATGAAATTTTCCAAGAAATACAAGGAGTTCATGGAGAAGTATCCAGATGTTGAGAAGCATGTGAGTACTTTGTTTATGGAGCAGAGATCTATTGGCCGACACGCCGGCGGCGTTCTAATTGCCGATGAGCGTGAACTTGAACAAACAATGCCGCTGATATCAGTTCGAGGTGATTTACAGACACCGTGGACTGAAGGAATGAACTTCCGAAACTTAGAGGACAATGGTTTTATTAAGTTCGATTTCCTCGGGCTTACACTAATGAAGGATGTGGAGAACTGCATCAAACGTGTCTTGATAAAACAAGGAAATCCGAGTCCAACTTTCTTACAAATCAGAGATTTCTTTGACAAGTATTTAAATTGCAGAAACGTCTTGCAAGATGATCAAAAAGTCTGGCAAAACACGTACCACAATTCAGATTTCGCCCCAGGGATATTCCAATTTACTGCCCAGGGAGCCAGAAACTTCTGTATGCAAGCCCAGCCTAGGAATATTGAGGAGCTTGCTGCTATCACAGCTATTTACCGACCAGGCCCCCTCAAAGCAAATGTTCATATCAAGTATGTCGAAGCCGGAAAAGATATTGACAGCATCATCTATGATCACCCAGTGATTGAGAAGATCCTTGGCCCGACAAGAGGTTTCATTACTTTCCAAGAACAGTTTATGAGTCTTGCAGTTGAATTGGCAGGTTTCACCCCTGGCGAGTCTGACAAGATGAGAAAAACCTTAGTGAAAAAGTCACTAGATACAATCGGCAAAAAAGGTTCAGAAAGAGATCAGCTACGAAAGCAATTCGTGGAAGGAGCTGAACGACTTCACGAGCTGGATCCTAAGATCACACATGCACTTTTTGACAAGATTGAGTTCTTCTCACTGTACGGATTTAACAAGTCTCACGCTGTTGCTTACGCTATTGACAGCTACTACGCTGCGTGGTTATACACCTACTATCCCGACCAGTGGATCGCAACAGTTCTAGAATCTGAGAATAATTCTCCTCAAGGGCTAGCCAAAGCTATTCGCGAATCTAAGGCGCTTGGGTGTGAATTCGTTCCAGCAGATATTAATTACTCTGGAGATGAGTGGAACTACAATGCAGACCGTCAGGCATTCATCCCGCCACTCTCTTCTATTAAGGGTGTGGGTGATAAGGCAATGGATGAAATTCTTGCTTCTCGACCTTTCAAGAGTTTAAATGACTTGTTCTATGATGAAAGCGGAGAGTGGAGACACTCAAAAGTCAACAAGACATGCTTCGAAGCTTTGTGTCAAATCGAAGCCTTTTCTTCTCTCGAGGAATTCCGAGAAGGAAAGCTGGAAAATCACCGACAGCTTCTGCAGATAATTGCTGACAATTATGAAAAGATTCGAAAGGGCCGAGCCGCTGAGTCAAAACTTCGCGAGCGCTTAGATAGGATTGGTGAGCAAATCAAGGATGAGTTTGACAAAGCCTTAAGGGTCTATGAAAAAACCAAGATGAACGACCTCCTTGAACAGGCAAATCAGCACATTTACAACTGCAGTGTTGTAGACTGGTGTTATAGTGAACACGCAGCAGGCCTACTCAAGGATATCGGCCACCCAAACTACAAGAGGCAGATCCAGCTTGACAAGTGCTTTGATAGGCTACAAAACTATTACGAGCGTAGAGATAAGATCGCAAATAGAATAGATGATCTTTTTGATATCGACTCCGCGATACTGGGGGCTTCACATGTTAAGGACTGGTCTCGAGATGAGAAGATCGTATTGTACCAGCAAATAACGTCAGCTATCAACAATGAGCTTGTTTTCCCCGAAGAAGTAATGAGACGAATTGAAAAAGCAGACGTAAGATCGATCTGTGAGCTGGTTGGTGGAGACAAGGGCGTAGCGTGGGGATGCGCTGCTGAGATCATTAAAAAGAAGACCAAGAACGGTAAAGATTTTTATCGCATGCGAATGATGGATGACCAGAATCGTACATCCTGGCTCCGGGTTTGGGGTAAGTTTTTTGACTGGGGTGATGAGAGAGGTCAAAAGATTTATTATGAGCCTAAGCCATTTACATACTGGCTTATGGAAACTGAAGTAGATCCTAACTGGGGCGCCTCGTCAGCTGCTTGGAAGATGAGAAAGATTCCTCTTTATGATGATTAAATCTGGGGATCTAGTTAGAATAACTAAAACAGCAGTTCAAGACAGTCGATTCATAAGCAAAGTCGGGGTCTTAGTTAACGACAATGGTGTCGACGACTGCGGTCATCCAGAAGTGTTCATTTTGGTAGAAGGTAATATAATATGTGTATATCCAGACGGATATGAACATGTGGAGGAAGATTGATAACGTTTCCTGTAAATAAGATCGTGCTCGAAGGAGCAGATCTCAGCGGTAAGACAACACTTTATAATGAAATACACAAAAAGTCAGGATTTAAATGGAACATAGATGATCGATCTGGTTTGTCCATGTGCGTTTATTCTGAGCTTTACAATCGAGATGATTTCTATATTAGAAAAAACCTTGAACTAGAGATGTCAAATTTAAACAATCAATTTCTTCTTCTCTATCCAGATTTACACGTAATTCAAGAACGGTTTTTAAGCCGAGGTGATGAGATACAAGATATCGACTCTCTTCATGATCTCTATGTCCTTTTTGGGAAAGAGCTAGAAAAGTATTGTATGCTCCCCAATTTTCATGTATTCCAAACAGGAACATCTAAAGAACAGTCGGAGGAAATTGTCACAAGGCTTCGACGACTAGAAAATATATCTGTGGAAAACATTGGAAACTATGTGCATGAATTTGTGAAGTTTCAACCGAGAAAAGAGTCAAATACTCTCCAGTTTCATTTTTATGATGACGGAAAGTTCGAAGAAGTGAATGACAATATTGAGTTCACCCCTGGAGAAGAGGCGTATTACGCCAAGATTAGAGGAAAGCTTTTGGGGAAGATAGAGGATGAGCTTAGAGGTTGGAATAAATATCGTCGAAAAGAGACGCCCGATTCGCGCCGGCTCGTTTTTGCAGGTGATGAATGCATATCTTTTATACAAGTAATAGTTAGAGATGACCTGATGGATGTACATGCAGTGTTCAGATCTTCAGATACAACAAGAAAAACTGCAACAGATATACAGCTTATACACTATTTAGGAAGAGAGGCCTTCAGGTTGCTCAAATTAAATCCAGATACACATAAAGCCCGCTTCCGGTTTAACATTAACAGTGCACATATTGTTTAATCAGAAGCACACGGAGAAATAAATGATACGAAGAGCATTAGTCACAGGCGCTGCCGGGTTTATCGGAAGTAATTTAGTTCGAAGACTCCTCTCAGAAGGATGGGATGTCACAGGTGTTGATGACCTTAGTTCTGGAAGCTTAGACCTTATTGAAAGTTGCAAAGGTTTAAGACTAGTTATTAATGATTTTGCTAGCGAAGGAATACTGACAGAGATTCAAAACAAGGAGTTTGATGTCGTTTTCCATCTTGCAGCAATCCCAAGAGTAAGCTACTCAGTTGAACACCCTGCAAAGACAACTTTGGTAAATGTTGCAGGAACATGTGCTTTAATGGAGGCATGCCGAGGAAATATTGAAAGGTTTGTGTACTCTTCCTCTTCGTCAGTTTACGGAGGCGCAGACCAGATGCCCACCCCTGTTACTCATGAACGAGATCCAAAATCACCTTACGCGTGGCAGAAGTCTTCTAATGAGGATCTTCTTCGAATGTTTGGAAAGCTATATGATTTTGATTCTGTGTGCTTGCGCTACTTTAATGTTTTTGGCCCAAATCAGATGGGCGATTCCCCTTATTCAACAGCTATCTCTGCGTGGTGCCATGCTGTAAAGGAAGGGCTGCCTCTTCGCAAGGACGGATCCGGAGAACAGAGTAGAGACATGTGCTATGTAGACAATGTCGTAGATGTTAATATACGAGCAGCGAATCATGAAGGCACTTTTAGGGGTGAGCCTTTTAACGTGGCATGCGGCGATCGCACGAGCAACAACCAGATCCTCGAGTCGTTTCAAGAGAGGTTCGGGAATTTAGAGATAGACCAGGCGTCATTCCGCCCAGGAGATGTAATGCACACGCAGGCAGATATTTCAGAAACAGAGCGAGTATTTGGTTACAAACCACTTGTTCGTTTTTGGGACGGCTTAGAGAAAACATTTGAGTGGTGGGATATTTAATAACTCTCGACCAGCAAGATACGTATTTACAGCTCCAGGAGTGTTTTAAATGGGTGGAATCGCATTCAAAGATGACGAGGGAAATTCGCTAGCCAGTGAAGTTGAAAGACAGTATGTCGTGCCAACACTTGAGGATTTATTCCAAAATCACTTAGAACCAGCAGGGGTAACAGCGTACGAACCTGTTGGCTCAACCGGAAAGAAGTCTCTAGCAGGTGACCTAGATATTGCAGTTCATTTTAATGGTGGCGACCCAAAGCAAGTAAAACAATTACTGTTTAGAAACCTTGCTTCTACTCTTGACCCTGACACTATTAAAGTAATCGGCCCTAATCTTACTATTCTTTACCCGATTAAAGACGACCCACAAAGCCGCCTTGCCCAGGTTGATTTGATGATAGCCTCAGATCTAGCAGGGACATCTTGGCTGATGTCTGGAACAGGGGACGAGGGAATAAAAGGAATGTTTAGAAATTCTATGCTTTCTCATATTGCCGCCCAGCGCAGCAAAGAGATGGGCTCCCATGAAAAGATTACAGTTGCCACGCCAGGCGGCCTGGGAAAACTACAGCTTGACTCTAGTTTAGACCCAAGCCTACCTAAAAATAAAAGAAAGTTTAAGCTTGTAGGTAACAGGACTACTAATCCTCAAGAAATTTTAAAAGGATTAGGGATTAACGCCTCACCTGCAGAGATCGCCACGTTTGATGGCCTCGTTGATGTTATGGTTCGAGACCCTGAATTGAAAAGCATGCTCGCTACATTTAGTGACTATTTAAGCCAACGAGCAGGAACATTACAGCACCCACAGCTCCAGCGTGTATTGTCATATGTGGAGAAGTCAATGAGTGAAAACGTAATTAGAAAAACAATAAGATTAATAATGGAGAAAGAGATGAAGAAATCTCAAATAAATGAAAAGATTGTCCAGGTAGGAGATGAAGAGCTTTATGATCTAACAGACGATAATCTTGAAGCACTCCGGACGTTTATTCGATCTAAGCTTAAGATTAAGCAGTATGATCCAGACGAATCCCGACAGGGATACATTGATGCGATCGATGCTGTGAGAGGTGATGCACAGTTCTCAGATGCAATGGGAAAATACCCAGAGCCTTATAAGAAATTAGTCCTTGACTATCTAATGAAGATTGAAGACGGCCCAGAAGTTATCGCACCAATGCTGTTTTCTCTCTCTGCAGGAAATCCAGCCTCCGTGGATATCAAAACTCAGCTTTTAGACATACTTCATTACAATGAAGGGCAGGGCCTCGGCCGCGGCGAGCTTTTAACACCGCTTCTTTATGACAAGTCTTCTTGGGTCGGCGGCGCTTCTGCTACACACGATGTTGATATCGGAGAACAAGCCTGGGAGATTAAACATCATAGATCTTTTAACGAGCCCTTTGTTTTTGGCGGCGGAGCAAAATCTTTCTTTAGATCCCCCACTGCATTAGCTAAAGCTATATCTGACACGGGATACGACGTCAGCCAACTACAGACAATGGGAAGAGATGAGAGTCTAAAGGCAATCAAGGATATTGTTGATAATTACAAGCCAGTTTTAGAAGGTCAACCCATCGATTCTGTTGGGAAGATGCTTTATCTCTTGGACGCAGTCGCTCGCGAACATGTGCTTCCCCGCGGCGAAGCAGGAGTTTTGCTGTACCAATCTAAGTCAGCCGCCGGCTCTCCAACAAAGACGAGATTCGTTGATAAGGACGATCTTCGTTTTTACGCTTTCGGCGGAAGAAAGACAGGAAGATATCTTCTATACGCACCCGACAAGATCGAGCCTCCTCGAGAAGCAGCATACGGCGCAGTTTTATTTGACGAAAAAGCCGAAGAGGAAAAAGAAGAACCAGAAGTATCCGAAACCCCTGGCCAGCCTGAAGAATCTCAAGAAGTTGAAGTAGAAGAGGAAGCTGAGGAAGAGAATCTAAATGAGTCCTCACAAAATCGATGGCAGCTTTTAGCAGGCATAAAAAATGTCTAATATGAAGATTTTAATGGAAGGGTGGAGAACCTTTCTAAATGAGCAAGATGATGACCAGTCGTTTTATTATCACTTGTCGCCTGTTAAATTTGATCAATTCACCCAGCAGCTCAAGCCAGCACACATAGCCTCAGAGCCTGGCTTTCACTTCGGGACCAAGAAGACTGCATTAATAGTAGCAGATAAGCTTAGAAAAGAAGGCAGGGTAAAATCAGGCGATGTGGTCTACCTTTATAAAATAAATCTTAGCATGACCAACCCCCTAAGAATGCCTGAAAACAGAATGGGATCCTGGGGTGTCACATCTATTGTTAATGAGATGTTTGAGGGTGAAACTTCATTTTCCCCTACAGACGACCAGCTTGATGAGTTCTATGAAGATGTGATTACGACACCCTCTGGTGAGAACTTAAAAGACATGATGTTTGAACCCGACTTAGAAATAAAAGAATTCGTCAGCTGGTTTAATGACCAGGGTTACGACTCAATTGAGTATGACAATACTTTTGAAGGCGGCGGCACTTCATATGTCGTATTTAAACCAAGTCAAGTTAGCATTATTGACGTTGAGGAATATGAAGTTCCTTAGATCAAATTGATCACAATAAAAGAATAAATTTTCTAACATCACGTTATAATCAATTATATCAAACGGAGAGAGCGTGAAAATCCTCGAAACCCTATCTTATGATGATGTTCTACTA